>Ga0308157_10000263_pt1 | contig 199871 bp, 176 predicted proteins | sample PhyBR1_FD_201035 | JGI IMG/M metagenome (GOLD analysis project Ga0308157, IMG submission 201035) | Phyllosphere microbial communities from UC Gill Tract Community Farm, Albany, California, United States - DLSLB.R1 | ecosystem: Host-associated > Plants > Phyllosphere > Unclassified | place... | reverse complement strand
AGGACGAAGACCGCCATGCTGCCCGCGCCGCCCGTCAGATGGCTAGTGCCCGCGAGACGCGCGAGCTGGTGGCGCTGGTCGGTGTGGCTGCCTTGGTCAGCACGGACGCGCCCAGCTGCACGGCCATCGTCAAGGAATGCGCCATTCGCCATGAAGGCTACCGCCGCCTGGTTGCCAACATGCGCTGCTGCTGGTGTGGACGCGAGGGCCGTAGCAACCATGCCCATGAGAACGAAGGCAAGGGCATGGGCCTGAAGGTGGATGACCGCCGCGCCATGCCTTTGTGTGTGGACGACATGGGGCAGCACGGCTGCCACTACGCCTTTGACCAGTACAGCCTGATTGATGGTGGGCGTGATGCACACGTGGAACTAGGGCGCGCCATGGCCGCAGCCACCCGCAAAGCTATACGTGACGCGGGACTGTGGCCCAAGGATTTACCTTATTTGACCAACGAACTGCACAAGGATTGATGATGACCGGCAGTGTTCAAGATAAATCGAACCGTGAGCGGGTTTGGGCCGCGATCATGGAATTGCACAACCAAAGCCAGATCGTGACGCGCCAGCGTGTGCAAGAGTTGTCCAAGCTCAGTTTTCACGTTGTGGACGGGCACATAACGAGCCTGATTGAACGCGACGGCAAGTTACGCCGGGTGATGAATGGCGTCTTTGAGCCTGTTGTGGCTTTTGTTGAGACACGCTCTGTCTCAGTCACTGATACGCCCGAAGGCATGACCAAAGTAGAGATTGGTGATGAAGTGATTCAGCTGACACCCACTGAGACGCGCATGCTGGCCAAGCGTTTGCAAGGGGATGCACAGACAGCTGCCAACGTGCAGATGCAACAAGACATTGGCAATCTGACCCATGAGGTTCAGCAGCGCATGGCAAAGCAGATTCAAGACCAGACGGCACAGATTGAGAAGCTTACTGCGGAGGTTAACCGCCCCAGCGACGAGCAAGAACGCATGGCAAAGCAGAGCCAAGAACAGGCTGCACAGATTAAGAAGCTAAAGACGGAGGTGAGGCGCCTGTCAAAACTGAAAGGCAGTCCACAGAAAGAGCTTTCACTAACTTGAATCCAAGCCCGCCACATGGCGGGTTTTTTTATATCCACCCCGGCTAGGCGTTGGAGTATTGCGTACCTCTAGCGAGACTGCTTGCTATGGCAGATCAGGAGCAATCAAAACCCCAGCCGCCCAAAAAGGCCGACTGGGAGCGTATCGAACAGGACTACCGCGCAGGCGTTAAGAGCCTGCGGGAGATTGCGGGCGAGAACGGTATCTCAGAGGGGGCCATTCGCAAGCGTGCAAAGCGCGATGCATGGTCCCGCGACCTCTCAGACAAGATTCAGCAGCGTGCTGACGACTTGGTACGCACGCAGGCGGTACGCAGCGAAGTACGCAGCGAACAAGCCATTCAGCAGAAGGCGACTGAGCGCCAGATCATTGAGGCAAATGCAGAGGCGGTGGCCAACGTCAAGATGGCGCACCGTGGCGATATTGGCCGTGCCCGTGGGCTTGTGAATAGCCTACTCAATGAGCTTGAGGGCATGGTGGGCGCTGAAAACGTGGCCTTGCTGGAGACGCTGGGCGAATTGCTGCGCAGTGAGGACGAGAACGGCAAAGACCGTCTCAACGACCTTTACCACCAGATCATCAGCCTTCCTGGCCGCTCCAAGGCCATGAAAGACCTGTCAGCCTCTCTGCAGGGGCTGATTACCCTTGAGCGCACCGCATACGGCATGGATGACAAGCACCAGCAGGTGCAAGGCGGTGTGGTCAAGGATATGACCGATGCAGAGCGTGCAGTGCGTCTGGCAAACGTCCTATCCAAGAACCCTGGTGCGTTGGCTGCGTTGTTCGCCGGACAAAAGGGTGAGCAGGCATGAGTGCACCCAGTACAGCGGAGCTGATTAAGCTGATCAAGGGCATGGACGCGGAGACGCGCCGCCAGCTTGATGAGGTCTTGCTTTCCGGTGACGCGCCTATCTGGGTTCCCCAAGAAGGGCCACAGCGCGCCGCTTTTGAGAGCAAGGCTGACATTCTGTTTTATGGCGGTGCGGCTGGTGGTGGCAAGACAGACTTGCTCCTGGGGCTGTCACTGACAGACCAAAAGCACAGCATCATTTTTCGTCGCCAGTCGGTGCAACTGACCGGCATTGAAGAACGCATGCAGGGCATTCTGGGCTCTCGCAATGGCTACAACAGCCAGGATGGCGTATGGCGCCTGCCCGGTGGGCGCGTCATGGAGCTGGGCAGTGTCAAGGACACAGGCGATTGGATGAAGTACCAAGGGCGCGCCCACGATGCCAAGCTCTTTGACGAAATCACCCACTTTGCCGAAGTGCAGTTTCGCGCCCTGATTGGCTGGCTGCGCACGGATGACCCCAATATTCGCCAGCGCGTTGTGTGCGCGGGCAATCCACCCACTGAGCCAGAAGGCGAGTGGGTCAAACGCTTTTGGGCGCCATGGCTGGAGCCGACACACCCCAACCCGGCTAAGCCCGGTGAGTTGCGGTGGTACGTGACCAATGAGAAGGGCGAAGACCAAGAAGTCGATGGCCCTGACATGGTGAAGGTGGGCAATGACATGGTGCAGCCCAAGAGCCGCACGTTCATTCCATCCAGTGTGAACGACAACCTTTTCTTGCTGACCACTGGCTACAAGGCAACGCTGCAATCACTGCCTGAGCCCCTGCGCAGCAAGATGCTCAATGGTGACTTCAACGCGGGCAGCTCTGATCCTGCGTGGCAAGTCATCCCGACAGAGTGGGTCAAGGTGGCACAAGCGCGCTGGAAGGCCCGTGACACCAAGGGGGTGATGACGCGCCTTGGCTTTGACCCATCACGCGGCGGCATCGATAAGTCCAGCGTGGCGCGCCGTCACGGCAACTGGTTTGACGAACTGGTGTCCGCCCCAGGTGTCGTTACCAAGGATGGCCCAACCGCAGCAGGCTTTGTGGTGCCCCTGATCCGTGATGCCGCGCCCGTGTGCGTGGACTCGATTGGTATTGGCTCCAGTGCTTTGGACTTTCTGATCGGCCTGAACCTGAACGTGTATGCGGTCAATGGTTCTGAGAAGTCCACGGCCATGACCATGGCGGGCAACCTGAACTTTCGCAACGTGCGCGCTGAAATGTACTGGCTGCTGCGTGAGGCGCTTGACCCCACAGCACCCGACCCCATTGCATTGCCACCAGACCCCGAGCTGCTGGCCGACCTCACAGCCGTTCGCTACAAGGTGGTGCCATTGGGGGACAAGACCGCCATCCTGATGCGCAGCAAAGACGAGGTGCGCGAAGCCTTGGGCCGAAGCCCAGACAAGGGCGATGCGGTGGCTATGACCTTCGTAAGAGGCGCGCCCACTGCCAAAGAGGCCAAGAAGGAGAAGAGCTGGCGCGAGCGCCTGCTTAAAGGCCCACGTAACAACAAAGGATCGGCGCAAGCCGCATAAGCCATGTCCAAAGATAACAAGCACTCACAGGATGATGTGGCGCGCAAGAACTGGGAGCGCTACCGCTACGGGGTAGATCGTGGGCACACCAACTACACCGAGCAGGCCAAACGCTGCGAAGGCATGTACCTGGGTGGTGGTGAGCAGTGGCGCGCTGAAGACCGTCACATTCTGGATGCCGAAGGCCGCCCCTGCTACGAGTTCAACCAGATCATGCCTGCCGTCAACACGGCATTGGGCTACCAGATTGCCAACCGTATGGACATTACCTTGCGCCCCCGTGGCCGTGATGGTGATGCAGAGGTGTCCAAGATTCTTTCCAAGGTCATCAAGCAGGTTTCAGACAGCAACAACCTGCACTGGCGTGAATCGCAAATGTTTGCTGATGGCTTGATCGAGCAGCGCGGCTATCTGGATGTGCGCATGCAGTTTGATAGCAACATCAAGGGCGAGGTGGTTGTCACCACGATTGACCCGCGCGATGCCATCCCTGATCCAGACGCCAAGAGCTATGACCCGGATGACTGGGGCGACTTCACGTGGCCGCGCTGGTTGACGCTGGATGAGATTGGGCAGATTTACGGTCCAGCCGCGCGCAAGGCCTGCGATGAGTCCATGGATGATGGACCCGACTACGGCGATGTGGACGGCGAGACGGAGCGCAACAAGTTCGGTGGCTACACCGGCTTGCAAGATGCCTATTACGACAGCACCGAAGGCATCAAGCGCTTTCGTGTGATCGACCGCCAATACTGGGTCTATGAAATGACCCCGTGCATTGTTTTCCCGGAAACGGGTGATGTACTGGTGCAAGCCAATATGTCGGCCGAGTCCATTGCGGATGCATTGGCCAAGGGTGCGCAGCAGGCGCGCCGCATGAGAAAGCGGGTTAAGTGGGTGGTCAGCACCTATAGCGCGACCCTGCACGACGACTACAGCCCGTACAGCCATTTCACGGTGGTGCCTTACTTCCCGTACTTTCGACGTGGCAAGACGCGCGGCATGGTGGATAACGGTATTGGCCCACAGGAGGTGCTGAACAAGTCGGTGAGCCAGTTTGTGCACATCCTCAATTCCAGCGCAAACGGTGGCTGGATGGTGGAAGAGGGCTCTTTGTCCAATATGGACACGGATGACTTGGAAGAGGTAGGCAGCCAGACGGGCTTGGTGGTTGAGTACAAGAAAGGTGCCAAGAAACCCGAGCGGATTCAGCCCAATGGCGTGCCGACTGGTGTGGATCGTCTGATGGATCGCGCCCAGATGGCCTTAAAGGAAACCACGGTCCCGGATGCCATGCGCGGCAACCAGGGCACGGAAGTTTCGGGCATTGCCATTCAGTCCAAGCAGTACGCCAGCCAGCAGCAACTGGCCGTGCCACTGGATAACTTGGCATACACGCGCTGGCTGCTGGCCAAACGTGTGCTCAAGCTCATTCAGACCTACTACGACAGCTACCGGGTGTTTCGCATCACAGAAACAGATCCACTGACAGGGCGCGAAGTGGATGCAGTGCTTGAAATCAACAAGTTCGACCCGCAGACCGGTGCCTACCTGTTTGATGTGACGGTGGGCGAGTATGACGTTGTGATCAGTGAGCAGCCTATGCAAGTGACCTTTGAGAACAGCCAGTTCCAGCAGGTCATGGAGATGCGGGAGAAGGGCGTGATGATCCCGGATCGCGTGGCACTGCGCTACTCCAATCTGGCCGACAAGCACGACCTGATTGAAGCGATGCCAGACCCAGCAAACCAGCCCGCTGACCCAACGCTGGAGGCCAAGGCGCAACTGATGCGAGAGCAAGCGCGCTTGGCGGCTTCTAACGCCCAGAACAAAGACATGCAGACCCTCTACACCGGGCTGCAGACCGCTCAAGTGATTGCTCAAACGCCTGCAACCGCGCCGTTGGGCGACAAGCTGGCCCGTTCGGTTGGCTTCCAAGACAAAGACGCGGCCCCAATCATCCCTCAGGCAGAGGCTGCGCAGCCGATGGCCGAGGCGGTGGACATGGGCACCAACACCAGCCCTGCTTTTCCTGCACTGCCAGCTACTGGCGGCGAGGGCGCGGCAGCAGGCATCGAGACACCCGGCGCCGATGGCGTTCTACAGCAGTAAGGAGAGAAACCATGCGAGGTATTTCTATGGACAAGGAATGGCAGGCGGAAGAGGACATGCGAACCCTGGTGCGCGCCGAAGAGGTGCGCAAGGACCCCAAGCGCTTGAAGGCAGCTCAAGCCATAGCGAAGAAGCGCGCCGATGAACTCAAGGGACTGATGCCCGAGAAGTCCACCAAGAACTGATCACTGAACCACCACTGTAGGAGCAAGAAAACATGCCCAAGACTTTGAAAATGCTGATGCACCGCCTCATGAACCAAGCTGGAGAAGGCACAGACCTACCCGGTGACACTACTGGTGTTTTGGATGATGACGACGAGCACCAGCCAGGCACACCCGAAGACCGTGGTGACTTTCTGCCTGGTGATGACCTTGACCCTGAAGCCCTGAATGCAGTGGCTGCGGGTGCGACTGATGACGGCAACCCCGCAGATGAAGCTGCTACCACTGCCACCAAGGCCGCTACTGATGACGGCGCCCTCAGTGACAGCGTGCCACACGCCCGCTTCAATGAAGTGAACATGCGCCGCAAGGCAGCAGAGCAGGAGGCAGAACGTCTGCGCGCTGAAAACGAAGCCTTGAAGGCTGGGAAAGCTGCTGCCACCAAACCAGATGAAAAGGAGCAAGACAAGTCTGGAAAGGGGGCGGCAGCTCCTGAAATTGATGTTGATGCCAAAGAGCAGGCTTATCTGGATGCGCTCATGGAGGGCAACACCGATGTAGCCAAGCAGATTCGCCGTGAAATCAATCAACAACTGATGGCAGAGGCCAGCAGCGCGACATTAAAGAGCGTGCGCGCTGAGATGGAAGAGCGCCAGCAGGCGGAAGCACAAGCCAACGCCGGCAAGCTGCTGGCAACCACGGCCAACGCTGTAGTGAGCGACTACCCATTTCTAGACGACCCAGCGCACAGCGAGGTGTTGGACATGATCGAGGCGCGCCGCGATGCCTTGATTGCCAAGGGTGCGACAGCCCACGAAGCCTTGCGCCAGGCAGCGGACTTTATCGCTCCACGATTCGCGCCAGAAGGCTTCACCCCGGCTAAGTCTTCAGAAAAACCAGCGCCCAAGACAGACTTGCGCCAAGCAGCTGCTGTAGAGCGTGGCGCCAAGGCATCTATCGCGCAACCCCCTGTACCAGCTGCTGGCATGGGTAACCGCGCAACCGGCAGTGATCCAAAGAACGTGGCCACTATGAGTGATGACGACTTTGACTTGCTGACGGATGCAGAGAAGAAGGCGATGCGCGGCGACTGAACCTTACCCAAGCCCCAAAAGCTGCAGGCTCGCCCCCTGCTGCTTTTGGAAAGTCACTTCAAAGGGCGTACTCGTCTGTAAGGCCGCGACGTAAAAGGGTCTGGCTTCTTGGCTGCCTAAGCCATGTTTTCGCACAAGGGCGGCGCATGTCCCGGAACAAGTCAATTCTTAGGAGCATGTTATGCAGACGAATTTTGCAGGTTTGACCTCCCAGCAAAAGCTGGTGTGGAGCCGTGACGTTTGGAGCGCCGCGCGCGACCAGATGTTTATCAAGCGTTTCATGGGCAAGACCCAAAACGCAATGATCCAGGTGATCAAAGAGCTGACCAAGACCGAAAAGGGCGATCAAGCTCTGATTCAACTGGTGGCGGACTTGGTTGATGACGGCGTTGTGGGTGACAACGAGCGCGAAGGCAACGAAGAGGCCATCCAGTCGTACAGCCAGATCATTCAGCTGGACCTGATGACCCACTCTGTGCGCAACAAGGGTAAGTTGTCGGATCAGCGCACGGTGATCAACTTCCGTGAGCAGGGTAAGGACAAGCTGGCGCACTGGCTGGGTAACCGCGTGGATCAACTGACGTTCCTGACCATGTCCGGTATCAGCTACGAGTTCAAGAACAACGGTGCGCGCCGTGAGAACTCGCCTTTCCCGATGTTGTCGTTTGCCGCTGATGTATCGGCACCTACGGCCAAGCGTTCGCTGATGTGGGATGGCAACAGCTTGGCGCTGTCTGACACCAGCAAAATCACCAAGGACTTCTTGCCCAGCTACAAGATGATTGTGGACTTGGTGGCCTATGCCAAGGAGCACTATGTGCGCCCCTTGAAGTCTGGCGGCAAGGAATACTTTGTACTGCTGGTAGCTCCTGGCACCTTGGCGAACTTGAAGAAGGACCCTGACTACCAGCGCGCTGTGGTGGCTGTGGCGACCAAGGCCGGTACGGATTCCCCATGGTTCACTGGCGCGACCGTGACTGTGGACGGCGCCGTAATTCACGAGCACAACTTGGTCTTCACCACCAAGGGTGCACCAGTTGGCTCCAAGTGGGGTGCTGCAGGCGCTGTGAACGGCACGCGCACGCTGCTGTGCGGTGCACAGGCCATGGCCATGGTGGACTTGGGCGCGCCTGACTGGGTGGAGAAGCTCTTTCAGTACGACAGCAGCTGCGGCATCAATGTGGACAAGATGGTTGGCTTGCTCAAGCCCAAGTTCCATTCGATCTACGACGATTCGGTGGAAGACTTCGGCATCGCTGCCGTTGACCACTACATCGCTTAACCCCCGCACTTCAGTCACAGGCCACCGCGCGTGGCTTGTGGCTGGGTGAGGCCTTTTGTTGATGAACAAGGAGCGCAGCAATGCCTATCAAGAAGAACTCGGGCCGCCAGGATTTGCTGGTGGCATTTGTGGATGTGTCGTTTGCTGATTTGGCCGCTGGTGCCAATGCGGCCATCGATGTGCCCCATGGCGCCGTAGTGGTCGGCGGTGATGTGGTGGTGAAAACGCCTTTCAACTCGGCAACCTCTGCCACTGCCAAGGTGGGCGACAAGAGCGACGACGACCGTTACGCAACGGTGGACCTGAAGGCGGCCGGCCGCACTGCACTGACTATCACCGGTCATAAGCACAACGTGGCAGAAGAAGTGTTGGTGGGCTTTGCCCAAGTGGGTGCAGGCGCGACAGCAGGCGCATTCCGTCTGAGCCTGCATTACTACGTGGAAGGCCGCGCGGCATTCAGCCAGGGCTAACAGTGGTGGGGCTTGCCCCTTTGCCCGGTGGCTGGTTCGCCCGTCACCGGGGTTTTTACCCAATCCCCAATTCTTTACCTACAGAGGTATCCCATGAAATTTCGTAGCCCCGGCCAAGAGCCATTGCACATTGCCCTCACCAGTGGACACACCTTGGTCATTACACCTGAAGGCGTGGAAGTGCCGCATGCATTTCGCCGTGAAGCCATTTCGCGCGGTGCTGAGCCTATGGCGCCTGATGACTCCCATTTCGAGGTAGAGCACCAGCCGGGTGGGCAAAGTGGTGAAGCCGGTGCCAATGACAGTCAGAACACAGCAGAAAAGCGCCTCGAGCTGATCAAAGCTGCTTTGCGCACCATGCTCGACGGCAAAAGCGAAGATGACTTTACCGCCGCTGGCCTGCCCAACCTCAATCGCCTGCAGTTCCTGGCTGGTTTCAAAGTGACCCGCGCTGAAGCTGATGAAGTCTGGGCGCAAGTTCAGGCCGAAGAAGCCGAAAAGTAAGCTCAAAAGGGCGCGCCATGAACCTTAAAGAACTGATTGCCCAAGCACGCGAAGCGCTGGCCGACGAGGTGGAGCCGCAGCTGTGGAGCGACGAGGCTTTGGTGGGCTACTTCAATGAAGCCATTCAAGAAGCATGCGAGCGCGCCCTGTTGATTCAGGATATGACCACGCCCGACGTGTGCCGGGTTCAGGTGCTGGAGGGGCAAGCTCTATACAAGCTGCATCCCTCTGTCTTGCGGGTAGAGCGCGCCACACTGGCCGGACGGCCACTGGAAGAAACCAGCATCGAGAGTCTGGATGAAACCATGGGCAACTGGGAGGTGCGCTCAGGGCAGCCCCGCAGTTTTGTGTTCATGCAGACGGTGGGCGCTGGCCACCCAGCGCTGCAACTGGTGCCCATTCCCACTGCCGCAGGAGAAATCAGCCTGCGCGTCTATCGTGGGCCATTGGAGCGCCTGGATATTGCAAATGAGGACGCGTCCCCAGAAATCCCGGTGCGTCACCACCACAAGTTGGTGAACTGGGTGGCACGCTGCGCGTTCTTGCGGCCTGATGCGGATAGCCATGATGCTGACCGTGCCCAAGTGCACGAAAACTACTTCACACGGGACTTTGGGGCGCGCCCTGATGCCAACGTGCAGCGCAAACGCCGCGATAAGCGCCCGCGTGTGGTTCGTTCCCGATGGTAGACCCCGGCTAGGGTTTGCTGCTTGCAGCGCCAGTACCGACACTGCATGCCAGTGAAACCAGCTAAGGCGCGCAATGGCAATCGAAGATCAACGCAACTTCAAACAACCTCAATCAGGTGGTGCAGCACAGCGCCTTGGCGGGGTTGCGCCGTCTGTAGCCCCCCGCGCCACTGCAATCAACCAGATTCCCGGAGCTGAAATTAAGGCCCCACCAAGCGATGGGCGCCAGTCATCCGAGTTGTCACGCAATCTGAACAACGCTGCCAATGCGCTGGGCGGCATGGGTGCGGTGGCAAGTGTGCCCTTGCGTGCTGGCCAGGCTGCATCAAAGCTTGCCCAGCAGGCCAGCGGTACGCAGTTACTGGCTGGTACTGCTACTAAAGCCGCGCCTGCAGCGGACTTTATCTCTGGCATGGGCTCCGGTGCCACCACTTATGCAAACACCATCCCTCGCCTTGGTAATGCCCCCACGACAACCCTGCCGGGCGTGAATGCCGCGCTGCAAGAAGGGGCGCAAGCAAATGCAATGGCTGCAGCCACGCGCTTGGGCGCTGGAGCAGGTGCTGGCGCCAACGCGCTGGATAATGGCCTTCCTCGGGATGCCATCCAGCCCGCAGCCGCACCCAAACAAGCCCAGCCACCAGCACAAGAACCACCCAGCGCACGCGGGCTGTACTTCGCTGATCGTGCACAAGATATGTCCAATCGCTGGAATAGTGGGGACTATGCTGGAGCCATTGGCTCAGGGGTCCGTACAGCGGGTGAAGGTTTGGGCGTATCGGCCTTGAGTGTGACTGATAGCCTCACACAGCCTTGGCGGAATGCTGCTGGACGCGCCTGGGATGGCTTGGTGGGCAACCAGCCTAATACATCTGCAACGGCTGCAGCCTCACAGTCTGCAGCGGCGCGTTTGAGCGAGAAGCCGAATCAACCTGCTGCTACTCAAGCAGCGGGCGCGCCAGAGCAGACCGCTGCAGCAGCATTGCCGAATGCCCAGCCAAGCCAGATCAACTATGACGCGGCCACTAACACCTACAGTGGAACCAACGTGGGCGCAAACGCGCAGATCGTAAATGGCCGTGGCGGTGGAGCAATTTCTGCGCAGAACATGCAAGCAGCCAATGAGCTTGCCGCCGACCAGAACTTGGCCAGCGTTGCGCGCCTTGCATCCACGGGCAACGTGCCCCAGACCCCGCAGCGTGGCGCGATGTTTGCCCCCACGGTGTCACACAGTGGCAATGACTTCAGCGCACGCAAGCGCCTGGAGAACCTGCGAACCAGTGCCAGCTCCATCAAGAACGATCCCCGGTGGGGAGGCCGGCGCAACGGGCAAAACCCAAGCGAGGTGGCATATATGCAAGCTTTGCAGGCTGACTTGGCCGCGCAAGGTAAGCAACCAGACTTGGACATGCAGACCATGGGCCTGAATGCAAGCATGGCGCGCGAGCAGATGCAGCAGGCGGGTGCCAACACGCGCGCGGCCATGGGAGAGCGTACGGCAGCACAGCGATTGGCGATGGATGGCCGGCGCCTGGCGGGAGAAGAAGAGACGCGCGGCTTTCAATCGCGTCAAGCGCAGCGACTTGAAAATGCACAGGATGCGTACTTTGATGCCAAGACGGATGAGGCACGCGGCACGGCTCGAAACCGCTTAGCTGCTTTGACTGGCAAAAGCGAAGAGCGCAACTTGAGTAACAACTTCATGAAGCGCAAGGTGCCAACACTCGACAAAGAAGGCCGTGTAGTTGGCGAGCAAGAAGAGCTTGTGGATTTGCGCACAGGCGCGCCCTTGGGAGCCAGTAGCACAGGTAATACTCCAGTGAAGGTGACTACACCTGAGCAACTGAATGCACTGCCCGCTGGCTCTGTGTATGTTGGTCCAGATGGTAAGCAGTATCAAAAGGGGTAGGCGTTCTACCGTCCGCTGCCGATGAGTAGTGCTTAGAGGTGGCGCATAGGGCGACTGTAGCCAAGCAAATCCAATAGGAAAAACGCCACCTACGCGGTTTTTCTTTGGATGCCGCCTTGCGCTACGATGTTGCCTGCTATTGGAGGTGACTTTATGTTGGAATGGCTACGCAGGCTGTTTCTTAATGCCAAAGCGCGAGGCGCTCTGCTAGAAAAACTAGAGCAGCAAGCGTACACAGCAAAGGCGCAGTTAAACGAATCTCTTAGTTTGGCTTGCAGCTCCGCTATCCCCGCGTCCAAAGTCTCGCACCTAGAGTTTGCGAAATCAAAATTTGCGGAACTGAAAGCTATTGCCGCAGAGCATCCAAGGATGCGCCTAACAAACGAGAAAGAAGTCGATGCTGCCATCAAGCAGTTGGAGCAAGATTTTTCGCGGGCGGGTTATTACGCTATTCGCAATCAGTCGGCATCAGTGCGGGTAAGTCTCAGCCGAAAGGCTCAAGAGTTTTTGCGATAAATGAAACGTGATGCTTAAATGAAAAAGCCCTCAATTGAGGGCTTTTTTGTTGGGTTACTTCCCTCGTGACTCCAAGCACTTAAGCCGCAACCTCTCCATAGCATCCGGTGGCATGGGTGCAGTCATCATGCTGTGGTACTGCATGCACTCGGGTGTTTCTCGAAATGGCTCGGGTTTGGTGGTGGATGCGCAGCCAGTTGCGCATATACATGCAGCCATAACGAGTGGGTAAGCAATGTTCATGCTATTACCTTAGCAGTACCTAGCGGAGCCCCTGTTTTAGCGTGTAACGCACAAACTGCTTTGGGGCTCCATATGCTCACCCCGGCTAGGCTTAGGACATGTGCGCGCCTTGCCCGATTCTGCGGGCATGGCACAAGACAACGAATGGTGGAAACAGGGCGCCACTGAAATTAAGCCCACTTCAACGAATGCGCAACCGGGCGAGGCATCGGGCGATTGGTGGAAGAAAGGTTCTACACCTGTTAATCCTGAGCCCACTTCTTTGGCGCGTTCGGTGGGCGATTCTGCTATTGCGCTGGGCACAGGCGTGGCCCAAGGCGTCAAGATGCTCTCTGATGCTGCTGGGGCTGGGAATGCTGTTTCCCGCTTGATCGGCAAAGGCATCAAGGCTGCAGAGGGCTGGGAGTCTGACGAGCGCAATGCGCAAAAGCAGGAGCGCGCCCAGACGATCAAGGCGGCAGAGGATTCGGGCAGCACATGGGAAGAGGTGAAGGCCTATGCAGGCAGCTTTGCCGACGCCCCCTTGGATACCACGCTGAACGCTGTGGGCTCTGTTGTACCTACCTTGGCCGCTGCTGCTTTGACCGGTGGTGGCAGTGCTGCAGCACAACTGGCCGCGCGCGCAGCCCCGATGGCTATTGGTGCGGTGCAAGGTGCTGGTGCAGTCAAAGGTGGCATCTATGACGCTGTGGAGCAGCGGCACCTGGACGCTGGGGCCACCCCAGAGCATGCGGCGCAGCGCGCTGACGTTGCCCAGGAGTATTCGGGCGATAACTTGGGCAGTATCGCTACAGGCGCAGGCCTGGGCGTGCTGGCGGGCTCTACCGGTGCGGAATCTGCGGTACGGCGCTTGGCTGGTGGTGCTGCTGCCAAGCATGCTGCTGATGAATCCGTCAAAGGCATCGCCAAGGGGGCCGCTCTGGGTGCTGCCAAGGAGGCGCCCTTAGAAGCGGTGCAAGGTGGCCAAGAGCGCTTGGCTGCCAACATGGCCGAGCAGGGAGAAGGCTTCGACACGCCCACTATGCGCGGTGTGGTGGGGCAAGCCGCGCTGGAAGGTTTGGCCGCAGCACCCTTGGGTGGTGGCCTTGGGGCGGTTGAGGCCAGCGGTCGGGCTGGGCGTGAAGCACCAGCAGATGCAGCAAATGCTACTGCTGGTGCCTTGCTGGATGCCCCTGTCATTGCTGGTGATGGCGGGGAGGCAGTCGCGCAGGAGCTGGTCCAGCAGCAAGCCCAAGCGGCGGAAGGTGGCACAGCACTGCCAGTGGGCGCGCAGCCCGAAGGGCAAGCACTGCAGGACACGCAGCGCGGCCAAGAGCAGGCAGCAGCGCCTTTTGTACAAGAGGCTGCCCGCGCTCAAGTTGCGTCGGTTGAGGACGTGGTGCAACCCCCCATTCCTGCTGCACCCATTAAGCCGAGTGCTGCCATGGGCATCAATCCCGAAGATGGGCCACTGAGCGCCGTTGCAGCACAGGCGGTGGACTCGGGCACCACGGACCAATTGAACGCAGAGGCATTGGCCCAGCAGGTTGCACAGACAAGCCAGCAACGTAATCAGCCAGCACCAGCCCAAGAAGGGGTTGATGCTGAAACGGGCGAGGTATCAGAGCAGGCGCGCGAGCAGCAGATTTTGGAGCGCCTGGACTACTTGGGTCAGCAGGGGCGCGCCACCGGCTGGACTCAGGAGGCGGTCAGCCAGCGTGATGCCCTGCAGCAAGAGCTGGACTTGCTCAATCCGGCTTTGCGCATGGAGCAGCTGAATAGCGCAGCAGACGCCGCGGACGCCGAGGCGCGCGACTGGGCCAGCCGCAAATACAAGCCCAACACCAAGCCGCTGCCTATGCATGCCGCACAAGGTGGTGCCGCCGATGTGGGAGAGGCCAACGAGCAGCGCCGGATTAAAGCCATTGGTGACGCCAAAGGCCGCGCCAAAGCTGCGCGCGACGAGCAGCAGGTCATTCAGGAGCAGGGTAATGCCGCTGCCACTTTGGCTGCCAAGCATGACACCCAGGCATTGCGCCGTATGAAAACCGAGGACATGAGCACGCAAGAGCTGCAGGCGCTGGCTGCAGACCTTGGGCCGCGCCATGTGCGAGCAAAAGCACTCGAAAAAGCAATCCAAAACCGCGCACTACAAGCTCAACCTGCTATTGATAACGGAGTAAATAAAGATGGTGGCACCACGTTTGGCAACAATGGCGCGCAAGTTAGCGAGCCGGTCCAATCGCAGCAAAACGAAGCAGCTGCACAGCAAATTGCCCGTGAAGGAAACGCGAGCCGAGAAGAAGGGCGTCAACGTAAGCTGGAGGCATCAGAGCGCTGGACGCGGATGACCACTGTTGAGCGTCAAGCTGCAGCCGGACAAGCCAAAGGCCTAAATGCAGTGGCCCGCGCCAATGTGCACAAACGGCCTTGGGCAGACTTGACCGAGAAAAACCGCGCCGCGTTGCTGGATGTGATCAGCCCTGCAGTGGTGCAATCTGCTACAGAAAACAAAGCGGTTGATGCAGATGCACAGGCAAATTCTGGGCTTAATGCTGCGCAAACCCAGTCCGCTGAATCTGTTGATGCTTCGGAAAATGCAGCAGAAGCGGGCCAAGATACCGGCAATGAGTGGGCCACATTCAGCAAGGAGACGGGCACCAAGGGTATCCCGCGCGCTGAAATGCCCCAGGTGCCCACGCAGTCCCATGGCGGGTTGGTCAAGCACCTGAATGCCCAAGGCATTGCCCATGAAACCACGACCGTAGACGCGGCCTCGCTCAAGCCTACCCAAGCTGAATATTCACCTACAAAGGTGGCAAAGGCGAAGGATGCCACCGGGGATCGCGCCGTAATCGTGTCGAAGGATGGCCACATCATCGACGGCCACCACCAAGCCATGGCCGCCGCCGATGACGGCAAGCCCGTGAAGGCCATCGTGCTGGATGTGCCGGTGGATCAGGCCTTGGAGGCGGTGAAGGCTTCGCCCAGTGTGCAAAAGGATGCCAACACAAGTGAAGGGTCTGGTGCTGCAGCCACTGAGAACGAAGGGAGATCTGTACAGCCCAAACCACGCGGCTCTTCGGTCAAAAAAGCGGAAGTTGCGGCCCAGGCGCGCGCTGACTATTTCACTACGGGAAACATCGTTAAGAGCTATGGAGGTCATGACCGAGTAATCGCTTATTCCCCTCCTGGGGATGATGGCCGCTGGAGTGTCACTGTTCGTGCTGTCCGCATGGAGGATGGGGCCTGGGTGGATGTGCCGAATGAGGTTGAACGTCAACATTTCACTGAACCCGGTGCGCGTGAGCTGAAGTCGGGTCCTGTGGTCCGTGTCGATGTACCCGCACCCGCAGATTCAACAGCAGCACATGCAGACACCAAGACCCCAAAACTTGATGCACATGTGGAGTTGATGGACCAAGTGCGGGATGGCAAAGCTACTGCGGATCAAATGCGCGAGTCGTTCGGGCGTCTGGATGCACAGCGTGAAGAAATCGCCGCTGAGCTGAACACCATGACCAAGGACCGTCTGCTGCGCAGTGGCGGATATTCCTTTGCCATGCGACACCGCGACAGCAAGAAGCCGGAAATTGTTTCCGCCATGGTCGATGCCGTGTTGGGTGAGTACAGCCTTGGCCGTCAGTACGGTCCCACCAGTTACGTCCTGTCTTCGTCTGGCATGGTGGCCCAAGGTAAGGCCAAGGCGCAAGCCCTGCGCGAGCTGGTGGCGAACCTCACGAATGAGGATATTGCACAGCATGCCAAGGAAATGGCCGAGTCACGCGCGGAGCTGAAAGCGCGCCGTGAGGCCAGCCAGCAGGCGCTGGACAATCCCAAGACGCTGGCTGACTTCCGTGGCTTCATGAGCCATTGGCGTGAAAAGGGCGACACCAACGAAGCTGCATTCCTGCGCTTGAATCCCGAGCAGCGTAAGCAGTATGACGGCCTGGAGGCGGAAAGCACGCGCGCTGCCCGTGATGAAGCCAAGCGCAAGGCCAAGACCGCAGTAGCCACCGCAGGCGACACCACCGGCAGCGAAGTGATTGCGACCAAGCACACCAAGCACGGCCATGAACTATTCGTGGTGCAGCTGGCCGACCGGGTGGAGCGGGATGCGTACACCACGCTGAACAACAGTGCAAAGCGCTTGGGCGGCAGTTACAGCAGCTACCGTGGCAATGGTGCAATTCCTGGCTTCCAGTTCCGTAGCCGCGAGTCAGCAGAGGCGTTCCGCCAGTTGGTCAATGGTGACACCACGCAGGCAGAAACCGTGGCGAATGCGCGCCGCGATGCCTTTGATGATGACAAGAGCCAGTCGGCCAGCGAACGGCTGAACACCATGGCCGAGGCTTTGGAGCGCGCCGCAGATGAATCGATGGGCGCCGACCGCAAAGTCAACACAGCCCGCCGCGCACGGTTTGCCGCAAGTGCTGACGCTGCAGCACGGCACAACAAAGCCTTGGCAGGCACCATGCGCAACGTGGCGAAAGCCATTGATGATGGCAGCGCCAAGTTTGTGGACGGGGTGCGCCAGAAAGTGCAGGTTGAGCACTTAATGGCCGCCTTGCGGACGGCCAAAGACAAGCAGCTGCGCGCCAAGTACCCCAGCTATTCAGACCAGGAGCGGCACAAAGGCGAGCCCTTGGACTCCCAAACGGTGGACTTTGCCGATTGGCCCGAATACTCCATGTTCCGCAGCGACTGGGCCAGCTTGGCGCGCCAGCTGCTGGAGGTTGACGGCGGCAAGAAGTTGGGCGCCAGCCTGCTAAAGACCACTGACGATGTGACGGATGCCTACTCGAGCTGGGCCAAAGCCAATTTGCTGGCCGCCAGCCAGTTCAACAGAGGCGAAGGCGCAGCAGACTTCCCAACCCGTGAAGGTGCCGAGAGAGCAATCAAGCGCGCCGGTTTTGTGGGCAAAGCCGTGGTGCTGGCCGTCAAGCGCGGGCAGAACCGGGTGATTCTCTCGCCGGGTGAGGCCATGCAGCGCGGCCTGTGGGCTGGTGATGGTGACAAGCGCATCAAGATCAAGGCCGACTTTGTTGATGGCCTGATGCAACTGAGCAAACGTCGAGGCTCCAAAGCACTGGCAATGCCGTGGCAGCTTGAAGGTGCTTACGAAAAGCGCCAGCGCCTTGCCCGCATGGGCATCCTGACCGCAGCGGAGTACCGAAGCGCATTGCGTGAATTCGCGCAGCTGCAGCAGGAAATGGGCACACCTGACCGCATCAAAGAGTTGGAACGCTCCATGGTGGGACGCAAGGCCGATGGTCTTGACTTCTTCCCCACAAGCCCAACGGTGGTCAGCTCAATGCTGGACGCTGCAGAAATCCAAGAGGGCATGGCCGTGCTGGAGCCTTCTGCCGGCATGGGCCACATTGCTGATTCCATCGTGGCTGAAACCGGTGTTTGGCCTGATGTGGTGGAGTTGTCGGGCGAACGCCGCGAGCTGCTGGAGCTCAAGGGCTTTCACTTGGCGGATGCGAACGACTTCACACAGATGCAACCGCGCGCGTTCTTCACCTTTGGCGACACCTTCCGTGCGCCGGATGGCACAGAGGGTGTCATGCGCGGCAGTGGCGGCTTAGGCAGCCAGCGTGTGCGGCTGGTGGGGCAGGACGGCAATAGCCTGGGCTATTACGACCGCTCTGAGCTGGTGGGCGTGGCACAGAACGGCACACAGTCCGGCTATGACCGGATCGTGATGAACCCGCCATTCTCCGATGGCCGGGACATTCAACACGTGCAGCACGCATACAGCTTGCTTCGTCCTGGTGGCCGCATCGTGGCAATCATGGGTGAAGGCGCATTTTTCCAGAGCAACAAGCGCGCCGAAGGGTTCCGCGAATGGCTGGACACGCTGGGTGCCACCAATGAGAAGCTGCCTGATGGTTCATTCATGGACCCATCTTTGCCAGTTAACACCGGTGTAAGCGCGCGAATGGTGGTCATTGATAAGCCTGTAGATGCGCCAGTGTTCCGCCGTGGTGAGCCTCAAAGCACTGGTTTTGACGTTCAAGGCTTCTTGGGGGTCATGAACCAAGGCCAGCAAGCCTTTAGCGAGAAGGTGCGCGCCCAAGCGGTGGAGAAGGTTCAGGGCACGGTCGATGCAATCCGCAAGGCGTGGGCCAATGGGCCGGATGTAGTGGTGGCCTATGACATGGCCGACCCAGCCATTCCCGAAGCGGTGCGGCAAGCCGACTTGCAGCAGCGCAGTGGGGGTGCCAGTGGTGAGCCCGAGGGCTTCTATCACCAAGGCAAGGCGTATCTGCTGGCCAGCCAGCTTAAAACACCCAACGATGCAGCACGAGTGTTATTCCATGAAGCTTTGGGCCACCACGGGTTGCGCGGAGTGTTTGGCAAAGAACTGGATGGCATCTTGAATCAGATTGCCACGATGCGTAAAGCGGATGTGGATGCCAAGATTCTTGAATATGGCCTGCGTGATGGAAGTTTGTTGACCCCCCGGATTGCAGCAGAGGAAGTGCTGGCCGAAATGGCGCAGAGCACCCCTGAAATCGGGTTCGTAAAGCGCGCCGTGGCGGCTATTCGCACTTGGCTGCGCAAGAATGTGCCCGGCTTTCAGAGCCTGAAGCTGACCGATGCGGAAATCATCAACAACTACTTGCTGCCAGCACGTGCATGGGTAGAAAACGGCGGATCAGAACAGGGAGCGCAGCGAGGTGGGTTGAACCTGTCCCCTGCAATGAGCCGCAGCGCGATGAAGTCTGTAGAGGCGAACATTGCAAGGGGTGAAGAATCTCTTGCCGCCGCCCTAAACGATAAAACGACTGTGCATCGCGCCATGTTCCGCAATGGCCTTGGATGGGTGGATTTTGTCTGGGGCGCGGAAGGAGAGGTCAAGCCCAATGGCAAGACAAAGGGCGCCATGGGCTTGAGTCACATCCTTGAAGCACGACAACGTAAGGACGGTTTGAGCGAGCAAGAAGCGATCAAGTCGTTGTCAAAAGTGGTGACAGCGATTGCTTCGGGTAAAGAAGTTGCGCGGAACAACTTTAGGGATAGTGTCTCTGTGAAGGTCGAACACGCAGGCTATCGTGTGGCCCTAACAAAAAACCCAGGCAGTAATGCCTGGGTTGTGACTGCATTCGATTTGAGCCAGGTGCATGAGGGGTCGGGAATTGATACTCCCTCATCTATGCAGCCCATCTCTACACTTACCCGAGACGGTCTGGGTGCTGACTCAGTGGCCACCGGTGACACCGTTCCATCACTGGATCGGGCTACGCATCGGGACTCTACAAAGAGAGGCAGCCCAACGGGAGCGGATGACAACAACAGTTTAGTGGCTGATGGGCGTGATGGCAACACCATGTTCAGCCGCTCCAAGTTGGCAGACCTCAAAGACAAAGGCATGAAGCTGGCGCATGACGCCTTGACCCACCCCGGCAAGGTTTCGCTTTGGGACCGCAGCGTAGGCACCATGCGGCACGTCTCAGAGCGCTACCCAGCTTTCAAGCCGGTGTTTGAAGCTGCCCAGCAGTTCATTGACGATGTATCCAGTGTGGCCAATCAAGCCGCCCAGGTTGCTCCGCGCCTGATTCCCCGTGTGGAGACGATAGGCGACATGGCGAAGCGCGCCATTTCTGTGGGCGACAACAAAGCCATCGGCAAAGCCTTGTTTGGCGGCACGCTGGACTGGGGCCGCGATCAGCACGGCAAGGCCATGCCCATGGATGCCCTGCGCGCCAAGTACCAAGGCCTGACTGTGGACCAGAAGGCCGAGGTGCTGCTGGCTGCCAAGAAGATCGATCCGCGAATGATGGCCGCCTACCGTGGCAAGAAACTTGATCAGTTTGAAACCATCATCAATCAAAAGTTTGAGAGCACGATTCTTAAAGCTGGTGCTGCTTTCACTCACAAAGAGCTGAAAGAGTTCTTCAACCTGACTGACCAGCAGATCAGTCTGTATGACGAAGCCCGCGCGACCGTGGACAAGTCGCTGGACATTACCGCCCGCGCAGAAATGCTGCGCACGCTGGGCCGTGACTGGGACGGCATGCGCGACATCGTGATGGACGCCCCGACGCTGACCGAGGCATGGAAGCTGCTGGATGATGAGCTTGAGCACCGCGCCCAGCAGTACCCCGACACGCGCGACCGCCTGGCAACGCAAATGCAGCAGCTATCCACCACCTTGAGCAAGGCCCAAGAGCTGATGGCCCATGGCTACATGCCGCTGCAGCGCTTTGGCAAGTACACCCTGGATGTGGTGGATCAGGCAGGGGAGCGCCTGTACTACGGCATGTTCGAAAGCAAGTCCGACAGCAATCGCATGAAGGAAGTCATGCAGCGCGAGTTCCCCGGTGCCCGCATCACGCAAGGCACCATGAATGAGCACAAACACAAGCTGATGGCGGGCATCACGCCTGAGACGGCAGAACTGTTTGGCTCCATGCTGGGGCTGGATGCCGAGGGCAACCAAGAAAAGGACAAGGCGTTTCAGGAGTATCTGAAGCTGGCCAAGAACAACCATTCGGCCATGAAGCGCCTGATTCATCGCAAAGGCATCTTGGGTTACAGCGATGACGTGGGCCGGGTGCTGGCATCGTTTGTGTACTCCAACGCCCGCGTGTCGGCCACTGGGTTGAACGCGGGCAAGATGGAAACGGCCATCAACGACCTGAACACCAAGCACAAGGAAGAGGGCGAGCTGGGAGAGATTGCAGCCAAGCTGCGCAGCTACATCCAGGATCCGCAGGAAGAGGGGCAAGCCATTCGCGGCATGCTGTTTGCCCAGTACCTGGGCGGCTCATTGGCGTCTGCAGCGGTGAACATGACCCAGCCCTTTGCGGTGACGCTGCCTTGGCTCAGTCAGTACGGTGGCATGGCCAAAGCCAGCAAGTACATGACCGGCGCGCTGCGCGATATGGTCAAACGCGGCAACAAGTACGAGCCGGATCTGGCGCACGCTTTGCGCATGGCCGAAGACGATGGCGTGGTGTCTCCGCAGGAAATCCACCAGCTGATGGCACAAGCCCGTGGTGCAGGCGGTCTGCGCACTGGCGACGGCACCAAGATGGGCGATGCGCGCGCCGCGGCGTCCAACTATTGGGAGAAGGTCAAAGTGGGATGGGGCCAGCCTTTTGCCCTGGCCGAACAGTTCAACCGCCGTAGCACCTTCATTGCTGCCTATCGACTGGCGCGCGATCGAGGTATGGACAGCCCCGCGCAGTTCGCCCGCGATGCGGTTGTCGAAACCCAGTTTTTGTATACCAAGGCCAACAAGGCCCAGTGGGCACGCGGCGCGGTGGGCGGCACACTTTTTACGTTTAAGGCCTATTCGGTCAACTTTCTGGAGCTGATGCACCGCACCTGGAATGCTGGCGAAGCTGGCAGCCCCGAGCGTGCGGCCGGCCGCCGTGCCGTGGGCTGGGCCATGTTGATGCTGATGCTCATGGGTGGTGCCGGTGGCATGCCGTTTGTGGAGGATGTGGAAGACTTGGTAGATGGTGTGGGTCAAATGATGGGCTACAACCTCAGCTCCAAGCAGTGGCGCAAGGACTTGATGCGGGAGGTACTTGGCACCGAGCTGGCTGAGTTCATGGACTCGGGCCTGTCTGGTGTGCCAGGCGCGCCCATCGATGTGTCTGGCCGCCTGGGCATGGGCAATCTGATTCCGGGCACTGGCCTGCTGCTGAACAAGCAATCGAACACCCGCGACATGGTGGAAATGCTGGGGCCAGCCGGTGACCTTGTGGCGCGCGGCTTCTCTGGTGCCAAGTCAGTGGCGTCTGGGATCATCAACCGTGATGCGGCCAGCATTGGGCGCGGCGCCATGGAGGTGATGCCTACCGCTGTGCGCAACGCGGACAAGGGGCGTGACATGGCGTTCAGCGGTATGTACAAGGACACCAAGGGCTATAAGGTGGTGGATACCACTTTGGACGAAGCATTGTGGAAAGCCATCGGGTTCCAGCCCCGCAGCGTGGCCCAAGTTCAGGAGAGCAACAGTTTCATTCTGCGCAGCAAGAGTTTCTACACCCAGACAAGCAACGACATTCGCGCCCAGTGGGCCAAGGCGCTGTTTGAAAAAGACGATGCTGCCGTGGTCCGTGTGCGCGAACGCTTGGCGCAGTGGAACGAGCAAAACCCCGATCAACCCATCCGCATCAACATGCCAGACATTTGGAAGCGGGCGCGCAATATGGGCAAGGATCGAACCGCGCGCATTGCCGATACATCGCCTACCGCAATTCGCCAGCAGATGCGAGAGTTTGCAGCGCGAGAGTGAACGCCCCGGCTAGGGCTAGGAGTTAAAGCCATGGCTGCAGAGACTAGAGATTATTTCTAGGAGCAGCCATGGCCAATTCTCTTTATGCGCAGGGCAAAGAGCGCACGTTAAACAAGCAAATTGACTGGAAAGCCGACGAAATCAAGGTGGCGCTGGTATCCGCTGATTACCTGCCCAATCTGGATACTGATGCCTTCTTTGATGCCATTGCGGCATACACGCTGGGCCAGCCCCAGACCCTTGCGAACAAGACCACCACGCGCGGCGTGTTTGATGCTGATGATGTGACGTGGCTCAAAGTAGCTGCAGGCGCGACCGCAAAGGCCGTGGTGCTGTTCAAGGACACCGGCGAGGCCGGTACATCCCCCTTGCTGGCCTACATCGACACCATCACGGGTTTTCCGGTTGCCACCAATGGTTCGGATGTGTCGGTGCAGTGGGACGGCGGCGCTTTCAAGATTTTCAGTCTGTAAGCGGGGTGCGCTATGCCTAGTTTTATCGACTGCATTGTGGTTCCTCATGGCCTGTCTGAGCTGGCAGGCGCTGCCCGTACGCTGGGTGTACAGGCCTATGCCGATGGTCAATACGCCCCGGTCATGGCAGCGGCCCCAGTCAGCCCGCACACGGTTTTTGTTGCTCATTCGCGCAATGGCAAGTTCGTAGCTTGCCTGCGCCGTGAGCTTTCAGAAAACCAAAATCCCCCCAGCCTGTCATTTACGGCCAACGGTTACTTGGTCGATGTGTACGACACCGACAGCTGGCAGCGGGTGCATACGGCCCCACCGTTTGCGGGTGGCAACTTCTTTCCCAATGGCATGGTTGTTAGCAATGCCGGTGTGGTGGCGATTGCTGCAGGCAGTGATGGCGTGCGTGTGGTGGATGCGGTGGGCAAGGCGGAGGTGGCTGTTCTGACGTTCAACGGCCCCCCAGTCACTTACATGGGGCCAACCATGGTCAACGTGCTGGAGTTCAGCCCAGACGAAGACTATTTGTTTGTGGCCCGTGTCACCTATGGTGTCGCGGCCTTCAAGACTGCGGATTGGACGCGCGACGAAACCATGAAGCTGGATGCGGCGTTTTATGACCCGGCAGAAGGTGACGATGGCGCGATGCAGTCGCCCACCAACTGGCTCAAATTCAGTCCAACGGGTGATGCCGTGTACCTGCATGGCCCGGAGCATGGGTTTCGTGGCAAGTCCTGGCCCGCGCTGGAGGCTGTGACGCTGCCTGCGCTGAATATGGGTGGCTCTGTCACTGACTTGGGTTTCTCGCCGGATGGTCAAACCCTGTACTACGCCTTGGAGGTGGACGGTTCAGGCGTAGGCACGTTGCACAAGCTGAATCTGGCCGATGCAGCTGCTGAGCCTGTGGTGGTGGTTTCGACAGCGGCCAACACCTTCAAGTCCATGGCAAAGCTCGGGTTCAGTTTGAGCGCTGACAGCACCAAGGTGGCCTTGATGGGCTACGCCACGGGCGACAAGGTGAACCGTGAATACGGCGGGGCAGAGCAGGCGGCTTTGGTGGTTGTCTTGGATGCCAGCACGGGTGCCGTCGAGAAAAGCACCTTGTTTTCTATCCGAGGCAATCTGACGGATGCCTTTGCGCACTTTGCTTTGTGGCTGCCTTTGGCCAAGCTGCAGCTGGTTACCGGCTTGATCAAGGATGCAGACGGCGCAGGCGTGGCCCGCGATGTGCTCTTGTCGCCCCGCAGCAAAGACAGTCTGGCGCAGCCCCAGTGGACGCAAAGCGATGCAACAGGCCGCTTCAAGGTGCCCGTGGCCCTCAAGGGTGAACTGCTGAGCCGCGTTGTGTTTGACAGCACAGGCACCTTCAACGACTTGATCGACAAGGTGCAGGTGTAAGCATGGCCCTCGCTGCTGATCAAGCCAGCGCAGCCTGGAAGGCTGGCCCCGCATACAGCCCTTTGCTGGGAATGGACGCGGGCAGCAGCTGGGCCGCGCCCGTGGAGTTGCCCCAGACACCCGGCTATGACACCTTGCTGCCGGGTGAGGCCGGGTCATCCTGGCACGGGGCCAAGGCCTATCAAGCGCTGACCCCAGCAGCAGCTGGTGCCCAGTGGCGCGCGGCAGACACTGGCGGCGATGACTTCACCCCCTATGTGCCGCTGCTGCCACTGGCGGTCGATGCCTCATGGCTGGGAGCCAAGGCTTATCAGTCTCTGCAGGCCGGAGCTGCAGATGGGCAATGGAGCCGCAAGGGTGGCACACCCACCCCCCAGCCCAAGCCCTACGCGCCGCTTGCCGTGGGTGCGGTTGATGCTTCTTGGCAAGGTGCCAAGGCCTACCAGCCGCTGCAGGTCGGTGCTGCTGATGGGCAATTTGCACACCCCAAGCCTGCTGCCCCGGTGTACCAGCCCTTGGCTGCAGTCAGCGCTGATGCTTCTTGGCTGGGCGCTTTACCCTATGCCGTGCTGCTGGCGGGTGATGCTGGTGCCCAGTGGATTGAGCAGGCCACCACCGAGCCGACAGACAGCATGGCTGCTGGGTTCCAAACCACCAAGTTCGGCAAGCCTGAGCGATGGATTGCGCCCCCGGTCAAGGTGGTGCGCGCCCAAGGTTGGGCCAGCGGTGGCTTTGGGCAGCCGCATATGCCGTCGGTGGCCGCGCCTGTCCTGGCGGGGGTGAAGTTTGGTGCACCGCGTGCCACCTTCAATACAGACGTGGGCGGTGGTGGTGATCCGGTGGTGGCCCAGGCACGCGGCTGGCGCAGCGGTGGGTTTGGGCGGCCACAAACCCAATTGAAGCTGCAGGTGCAGCAGCAGCCAGCGGCCCCGGTGGCGCAGTTCGGAGCCCCCACGGCACGCCTGACCACGCATGCAGCCAGCATGCCCCCGGCCACGAGCTTTGGTGTGCCAGCCGCAGGCCTGCACTTGAAGACCCAGGCCCAAAGCTGGCAAACGGCCAAGTTCGGCACGCCCTTGGTCATGCGTCAAGGTAACGCCCAAGGCTTTTCCACCACCAAGTTCGGCACCCCAAGCACCCAAGGCAGCCTGGCTGTGCAGGCACAAGGCTTCCAAGCCAGCAAGTGGGGCGCACACACCATGGCCATCACCGTGCATGCCCTGCCGATAGCACCCGGCACCCGCTTTGGCCGGCCTAAACGTACATGGAACATTGAATGCTGAAACTCAAAGAATTCCGGGGCATCAACAACGTGGTTGAGCCCGAAAACATGGGTGACAAAGAGCTGGCGGTGGCGCTGGATGTGGATGTGGGGCCCAGTCGTGAGCTGCGCCGCCGCGCAGGCTACGAGCAGCAGTCCGAGCATTGCCACAAGAACGTGCACGAAGCTCAAGGCTACCTGCTGGCTACCCGCTTGGGTGGTGAGCTGGTGGCGCTGCCAGAAGATGGCCAGCCTGACGCGGCAGTCAGCTTGCACCCGTCGCTGGGCATTGCCCGTGTCTGGTACTGCAACCTGCCCGATGGGCGCACCGCGTTCACCAATGGGCTGATTGCAGGCATCACAGACGGCCAGACTGCCCATGACTGGGGCGTGCCGGTGGCCCAGTCGATGGGCGGTTTGACCGAGGTGGTGGGCAAGCTGACCAAGGGCGAATATCGCTATGCGCTGACCTATACGCGCTTGGCCGATGGCCTGGAGGGTGGGGCGGTGTACAGCGCGCCTGTTCAGGTCAACGATGGCGGCGTGCTGCTGATGGGCCTGCCCGAGCTGGAGGGCTACCAACTCAATGTGTACCTGACACCCCCCAATAGCGACCATGCCTATTACGCAGGCGTGGCCCGTGGCGACAGCTTCAGCTACATGGGCGAGGTGGACGCGCTGACCTTGCCTTGCCGCACGGCCTTCTTGCAGCCTGCACCGGTGGGCACCGTGCTGGCTTTCTGGCGTGGCCGCATGCTGGTGGCTGTGGGCCGTGTCCTGTATGCCTCGCTGCATGGCGAATGGGAGCTGTTTGACCTGCAGCGCGACTACAAGCAGTTTGGCTCCAACATCACGCTCATTGTTCCTGTGGATGATGGCATTTACGTGGGCACCGAGTGGGAGCTTGCGTTCTTGGGCGGTACGGAGTTTGAAGGCCTGCAGTTCAGGCAAGTGCTCAACCAGGGCGTGGTGCTGGGTTCGGGCGTGCCGGTGCTGGGTGACATGGTAGGCATGGGGGACGGCACAGGCTCCGGCGCTGCCATGCTGTGCATTGCCGGTGGCGGCATTGTGGCGGGCTTTAACAGTGGCCAGCTCAACCGCCTGACGTTTGAGCGCTATCGCACAGAGGTCAAGGAAGTGGCCGCCACGTTCCGCGAAGTGGGCGGTATTCCCCAGTACATCGCCATTCCTCAATGAGCATGTTGCACAAGCCCTTTTGGCAAGACCTTGGCGGCAAGCCTGTGACTGGCAGCAAGCCGGTCACGCTGGTGATGCAAAGCGGGCGCATGACGCCCCAGCGGCACACCGAAATCCAGCAGATTTACATGCGGTTCAGCATGGCCAAGCTCACGGGGGTGGGGGACTTCTTTGTGTTTAACCGCGTGCTGACCGATGGCACCCGGGTGCGCATGGAGTCCATGCAGGGGCAAGACCGGGTGTTTGTGTGGGCCAGTGATTCAGAGCAAACAGGCGATCAATGGGAATACGGTTGGGCATTCATTCCCGTAGACAAGGATTCGCCTGAAACGGGGTATGTGCGCAAACTCGGTACAGGTCAAGGTGGGCTCAACCGTGACAGTTTCCAAAAGCACAAAACGACGGATGGAACGAAGAATTTCACGTTCGTAGATGGAAAGACTGGCAAGCGCTCGGTGAGCGATGGGCGCATGGGCGGTGAGCGTATTTGGCGTGGCCCCAAGAACAAGAGCGAAGTTCTAACCTATGACACCGAGTATGTGTATTACAAAGGTGCCCGGATTAGCACCCATGTGAAGGGTGAAAAATATAATTTAAGTATTAATGGCGCAGCGATTGCCAAAGGTGCTGACGCTTATTGGATTGTCATTATTTCCAATAATTGGCTAGCTGCGATGCGCCTGCCCAAAGTGGGAACCAATAAAGAAATCAAAGGGCAATTTGTAGATTGCGGCGAAGCGCTACCCCCATCTACCTATCCAGTTGCCAGCATTTGGAATTTTGCACCTGACGGTTTGAATGCCGTTTGTGTGGGTGCGGCAACTGATCAAACCACGGTTTTGCACAAAATAAAACTGACTGCAGTAATGGATTTGGTGCCGTTCACAGTCACACACGAAACCGATACGAGCTATCGCAAACCGCAGCGTGTGGTATCCAACGAATTTAAGCCCGAAGAAGCGGAAAGAATATTTCGATGGTATGGCTGGAAAGATTTTAGCTTTCGTTACAACAGAAAATACTTTGCGGTTTATCAGCACTTTGTTGGCGGTGCTTTTGGTCCAACTGTGTCTAATAGAAATGATGCGGTGCCAGGGTACACATTTGAATCTATCTCAAATGAACTAGATAGTGGTGGAACTATTAGACTGAGCAACAGCATGTTTCTCTACGACGATGGCGACCTTCCACCAGAGGGGCTTGTTATTGATGAGAATAACAGAAGGCGATTCTCAATTGCCGATAAATTGATAAGCGAACTTGATATTCAATATACATATGTTCCTATTCCAGGTGTTGAAGGTCCCGGTGGTGGGTGGGAAAGTGCCAAGATCAAGAATGATTATTTAGGTGCAATTGTCACCTACGATATTTACGATGCATCATCACCAAGATTTGATACTGTTGCAGAGGTGGTGAGTTATTGCGAAAGCAAATGGAATTATCCGTTGCTTGTAAAGTCAAGCACTTTCCGTAATATGCTTTTCATGAGGATGAATGGCAATCAGAACACCGGGACAGGAAATAACTACCCCGGTACGAAGATGGATTATAAAAATCTCACCGAGGCAGCAGAATATATTAGAGGTCAATCAGGATTTATTTTAAAGGGTGATGTTAGTTGGAACGGTGGCGTAGAGCAGGTTGCATTTTCATTTGCCTCCGAAAGCGGAGTGCTGAATTTTTTAAACAGAAATATTGAAGTTATTACCGAGGAAGAGCGGCAAGCGATTGAGGATAATAAAGGTAATGGTGTAGTCTATGGTCAGCGGGTTCTGATTGAGTCATTTCAGTGGGTGCGTTCTGATGGTGAAGTATTCACTGCATGGCTTTCAGAAAATCATCTTGGCCCCGTATTTGGTTCTACACCATACTTTTTGCTATGGGGCAATTTAAATGGAAGTCCAAACTACACGAATAACTACAAAATTCAGTGGAAATTTAAATCTGAGATTGGTATCGAAGGTAGCAGGATTTTGGCGGCGGGTTATGACAAGGACGGCAAGCTATCCGTCTTACACATCGCAGCAGAGCCGAATCAAAAGATCGCCTACACCTCTGAAATTGTGGCGAATGATGAAGAGCACCCTAAGCGCAAAACTATTTTCTCGGGTGGTTATACCTGTAAGCTGAAACTCAACGATACCGTTATTGATGAAATTCGCTTTGCGGTCAACGATTCATTTGAAGGCGTTTTGAGTGATGGAAATACTGATTGGTTAGGGCGCTACATTCCCCAGTCGGGCCTATCGCCAAGAATTGATTCTAATAATATTAATGTTTGGGATGTGGATGAATACTTGGGCCATGTTCTATACCGAAAATTTGAAAGCACGGCTTCCGCTTCGGGTGAGGTAAGCGAAGAACGTAAAACGCAGTATTCAATATCATTCTTTGACTACCTGTACACACCCAGCAAAAAGTACACGTTAGGTGAAAAGCAAAGCTACAGCAGTTCGCAAAGAGCACTGACGGTTGGCTATTCCACATTTTTTAATACCGCAGATGCCATGTGGCGGTTCGCGTATGGGCTAGGTGTGTCAAATAAGACAGAAGTAAATGGCGTCCCATTTTTTACCTCTGATACTGATTATGAATTTGGCGAGAGGCTGTATGAGCTAGTCCCAGAAGATCAAAAAAATCCCCGTGAAAACTTTTATGGATGGGATGACCGTCGATATAACCCGCATTGGGTAAGAGGTGGAATGTTATTGTTTTCAGGGGTTAGCGGTGATCCTTATACGCATCCGAGCCCAATTGTTCACGACTGGTCAGTGGACGTTAAACCTCTTTCTATGTTTGGAATATTTGAAGCACCGCCTGCTTCAAGAATGACATTGCGCTCATACAGTGATGATGCTTGGATGGTTTGCATTTGCGAGGAACGCAATACAAAAGAAATTAATAACGATAAAACGACAGCAGGTTTCTTTATTAAGACGGGAAAGAATTCCCCAATCAAGAAGATTGATGCTGCTACCGACTTTCCTTTTCTCTTGAGTGATTCACCAAAACTTTTAAGGCCAACTTTTTATATTGGGTTGAAGAAATGAATGCCATCGTAATGAACACCTTGAACGGGGCGGTGACCGAGTACCGCCGCTTCGCTTTTCAATCCATCACCCCGCACCATGCTGGTTCAGCCTTGGGCCTGTACAGGCTGGGCGGTGATACCGATGCGGGCGAGCTGATCGTCAGCAAGATCAACACAGGCGCGCGTGCCTGGAAGTCGATGCAGAAAAAGCACGTGGCAGCGGCCTATCTGGCTTTGCGCCAGACCAGCGGTGAAGCCATCTTTAGCGTTGGTGTGGAAAGCGGGCATGTGTATCCATACCCCGTGGTTTTGCGTGACCAGGGCGTCTCGCGCGCAACACCCGGGCGCGGCATTCGAGAAAACTTCCTGTCTTTTGGCTTTGAGAACCCCGAGGGCCAGTCCTTCGTGCTCTCAGGCATTGAGGTGGACATTCAGGCATCTACACGGAGGATTGGCTAATGGCATCCGCACAAGAAATCGTCAATCAGGTCTATCGCAAGGCCGAGGAATACGCGCAGAAGGCGCAAGACCAACTGGGTAGCTTCACCAATGCGCTGAACGCTTCGATTTACACACCACCCACGGTGTCGTTCAAGTGGGAGACGCCTGCCGCGCCACCCATTCGCGCTATTCCTGATGCGCCCGAGCTGCCCGAGGTCAAGTTTGAGCCGGCCAATTTGCTGGCGCGCCCCGCGCCATTCAGTGCACCAGTGCCCGAGCTGGGGATTACGCGCTTTGAGCTGGACGATTTGAGCATCCACATCCCGGACGCGCCCACCTTGACCTATGGCGTGATTCCAACCATCCCTAGCATCCGCGACGTGCCCACGCCCGACGCGCCGGTGTTTGAAATGCCGGACTTGCCTACTTACATGGAAGTGGGCACCGTGACGTTTGCCGGTGTCAACTTGCGCGAGGACTGGCTGGATGGACTGGAGCAGCGGCCCACACTGGAGCTGCTGGAGCCAACGCCCTACCAGTACATTGCCGGGGAACAGTACGCCTCTGACCTGTTGGAGCAGTTGAAGGCAGTGATTGCCCGCCGCCTGAAAGGTGGCACCGGTCTGGCCCCCGCGGTCGAACAAGCCATTTGGGATCGAAGCCGCAGCCGCGAGACACACATTGCGCTGGCCAAGTCCCGAGAGCTGCAGCGCATGGCAGACGGCGCCGGGTTCCCGCTGCCCACTGGCGCGTTGGTGGTGGGCATGCAGCAAGTGACCAAGGAATACTACGACCAGCTTGCCACGCACAGCCGCGAGGTATCCATTGAGCAAGCCAAGATGGAGCAGGAGAACATGCGCCAGTCAGTGGCCGAGGGCATGCAGCTGGAAAGCAAGCTGATCGACTACAGCTACCAGATGGAGCAGATGGCCTTTGAGTCTGCCAAGGCAGCGGCACAGAACGCGATCGAGCTGCACAACGCGGCCATTCAGAAGTTCAACGGGCTGCTGCAGGGCTACCAGACGTATGCCAGTGTCTATAAAACCATCATCGACGGCCAGTTGGCCAAGGTGGAAGTGTTCAAGGCGCAGCTGCAGGCTGAAATGTCCAAGGCAGAAATCAACAAGCTGCGCGTGGAACAGTTCAAGGCAGAGATTGAAGCGCGCATGTCCACCGTGGAGATTTTTAAGGCCCAGGTGGGTGCTGCTCAAACGCTGGTGGAGATTGAGAAAGCCAAAATCAGCGCAGCCGGTGAACAAGTGCGCGGCTATGTGGCCCAGGTGAATGCGGAAACCGCCAAGATCGAGGCCTTCAAGGCGCAGGTGCAGGGCGAGGTCACCAAGGCTGATGTGTACAAAGCCAAGGCAGCTGCGTATGCATCACAAGTGGGCGCCGAGGCCGACATCTCCCGCGCACACATTTCTCGCTACCAAGCACTGATTACGGCCAAGAACCAAGAGTGGAGCGCTTACGAATCCAGCATGCGCACAGAAGGTATGCGACTGGATTCGGTGGCGCGCCAAAGCGGTGCCATGCTGGATGGCTACCGGGCAGAGACTGCAGCGGCCATGGCCGAGGCTCAGGCCCAGTTGGCGCACTGGCAGGCCGTGGTCGGCCAGTATTCCGCAGGCGTACAAGGCGCGCTGCAGACGGCCCGCATCAACAACGATGCCACCAACGCCGCCAACGCTGCGCGCCTGGATGCGGCCAAAGCTGGCACACAGGTCTATGCCCAGCTCACAAGCTCTGCCTATTCCATGATGAATGTGGGTGCCTCTATCAGTGGCACGGCCAGCATGTCCGTGGGGTACAGCTATGGCAGCGAGACAACCACCACGGTCCCGCCCATCACTTCGATTGGATAGCGCCCCGGCTAGGGCTAGGGAAACCAAGCCCAACTCAAGACACTTGCCTGCAAGAAGGCAAGCAACCCCAAACCGCCGCCTTCGGGCGGTTTTTTTACGCCCGAAAAATGCACGAATTAATCCAGAACATCAAAGCCCTCTTGGGCATGGCAAACGGTCTTAGCGCCGAGCAAAGACACGACATTTTTAGAGCTGGATTGCAAGCAGCCCCAGCGGGAACAGCAGGAGTAGGGGCAAGCATGTCACCAGCGGTCGAGGGAAGTTTTTTAGGTTTCGCAGGCAACACATGGGTGGTGTTTGCCAGCTTGTTCTTTATCAGTCTGCAGATTGCTTACTTGCTCTGGAAATGGCGCCGACAGGCAAAGATCGATGCATCCCGCGTGGCAGCAGGGCTTCAGCTTGAATCACTGGAGAAGTGATATGACGCAGTCACGCAATTGGATCATTGGCCGTTTGGTGGCACTGGCCGTCATTTCTGGCGGTGGTGGCACTTTCTATGCGCAGCACAAAGATGATGTGGCCCAAGCAGAGCTGCAAGCCATTCTTGCTGACCCCTACGTGAAGGCTGTGGCCACCGACGCATCTACCAGCGATGCCGTGAAGGTGGCCATGTTGATGGGACATCTGTATGAATCCAGCGGCAAGCACCTGGGCACCCCCTATGTGGATAAGCTGGGTAAGGGCCAGCCGCTGACGGTGTGCAACGGCATCACCGGAGTGGGCGTGATCGCTGGCAAGTGGTACAGCCCAGCGGATTGCTACGAGCTGGAAAAGGGACGGTATCTGCAAGCAGAGCGCGCAGCAAAGCGCCTGTTTGCGTACTGGGCCAGCTACGACGCAATCACTCAAGCCACGTTCTTGGACTTTATCCACAACAAAGGCGAGGGCGCTCTGGCGGGCAGCACGATGCTGCGCAAGGCCAATGCCGGGGATGTGCAGGGCGCGTGCCGTGAGAACCCCAAGTGGAACAAGGGCACGGTCCGGGGTGTGCTGACCGTTCTGCCTGGGCTCAAAGACCGCGCCGACACAAACACCGGGCTTTGCCTGGAAGGCGGGTGGGATGACTGACCCCAGAAAAACATTCAAAGCGCTTGTCATGCTTGCGCTGGTAGCTATTGTTTTTTACTCCGGCTGGTCGGCCAATGGTTGGCGCCTGGGCGAAGACATTGCGCAAATTCAGCTGGCCCATACCCAAGAGCTGGCAGACCGCGATGCGGGCACCTTCCTGGTAGCCCAGGCCATCAACACGAATTACATAGGGGCACTGAATGACGCCACCCAAGAACAAACGCGCCTTGCTGGCGCTGCTGCTGTTGCCACTCGCAATGCTGGTCGGCTGCGCGGGCAACTCAAAGAAGCCAATGACCGAATTGCCACAGCTTCCGCCGCCGCCGTCAGCGAGTACGCCGCAACCGCAAACGAGCTACTCGGACAGTGCAGCCAGCGATACACAGAGCTGGCAGCAAAAGCTGATGGACACGCGCTTGATGCAAGAGCCTGCAGGGCAGCTTGGCCACTGAACCCCAATCTCTAAGCCATTCGGCCCGCGCCGGCCGGTTGCCGGAAATTTGGAGTCACCATGATCTTGTCGTTTCGTACCAATTCTGCTTCACTGATCGCCGCTGCTGTCATTCTGCTGATCACTGTGGTTGTCAGTGCAATGAAATTAATCATCTCAGCTGAGGGTATGACGCTGCTTGTGGTCTTCGTTATTTCAGTCGCACTCCTTTTCCTTCTCATTGGGACTGTTTCTCTCCATTTCAGCTTGGAGCAACTGCGTGTCCATTTGGAACCCAAGACCGGCACCGTGTCTTATTCGTATGCTGGCGATAGCGGGGGAAGTGCGGCAAAAAGTAGCATCCGTGACGAACTGACTCATGCCCTGATTCACTCGATTGCACCGCACCTTTCTACTCGCCTGAGTGCTGAATCACTGGGAACTTACATTCAGGGCGTCTTGAATGGAGTTCTTGGTGTGCCCGGTGCAAACACTGCCAGTGCGGCCCGGAATGCAGAACAGCTTGAGACAGCTAAGGCCAGTCTGGCTGTATACGGCCAGCTAGCCGCATCTGATGGTGCCATGCCTGTTAGCTCTATCACCCAAGGCGAGGAAGCAGACCGCCGCGCAGAAGCAGAGATAGTGGGTAAAGGCTTGACGGCCCCACGAGTAACTGCAGAGCAAATTCAGGGTTTGATGGCTCAGTTGACATGGCGCTACGAACAACCCGATGGCACCACAAGCACGTTTGCAAATGCGTTCTTAGGGCGTTTCTATCTTGCCACTGGCCACAGTGCCTGCGTAAGTCCTGAAAACTTTGATGCAACCCTTGGTATGAAGTACGCCCGTGAACAGGCTGAAGGCAAAGCACGCGATAAGCTGTGGGAGCTGGAAGGCTACAAGCTGGCCCAGCAGCAGGTTGTGTGACTTTCCGTTGCTTAAATCAACACCGATTTAAAAAAACGCCTCCCGCTAAGGAGGCGTTCTCTTAGATGCCGCGCATAAGAATCATGCACAGCGCGAGTGCAAGAAGCACCAGTGCCAGTTTTTCCATTTTTTACCTTTGTGTTGGCAGATTGAAAAAAACAGCACTGGTCATTCTTAGCGAATGCTTCATAATTGCAGTGCTGCCCGAACAGCAGGCGCAAGCCGTGAGAAGACGGTTTGAGCAAGAGGTCTAGCGATGTAGGAGTTGCTAGGCCTCTTTTTTTTGCGCCACATGAGCCAGAGTGCTTAGGAATTTTGCAAAGCTGCTTCTGACACACGGCTCAATGATAAGTGGTTTTGAATTATGAAATTCATAGCTAGATATTCAGATCTAATCTAGCGTTCTATGGTTTTTTTAGTTATTTTTGCTCATTTATGATTAAAGTTGAATTGTAATAATGTGTTTCGCTGGGTAAGGTGTGTACCTTTACGAGCGAACAATCGGAATGTCGCCGGCAGAAGTTGTGTACTGTGGTGTTCTCCGCTCTTGCTTCATGCGCCACTCAGACTTTTCTTTTTCAGCTTGCCCTGTGCTGGCCACATGCACCGCCCCTTTGCCAAACCGGGCGTTGATCTTGTCCATAGCTTCCATCAGTGCGCTGGCGTCGCGCGCATTGATGGGCAGTGCAAAGGGAAGGTCGGCTTGTTGCTCAATGCCAGGGCACAGGTCCATCAGCATCACCCCAGCTTTTGAGAGTTGGTAGCCGGGCTCGTAAATCTGGCTGATTCCGCGTACGGCCGCATTCACCAATGTCTTGGTGTCAGAGCTTGGAGGCTGGAGCTGGACGGATGCTGACTTGTAAAAGCGCGCCCCCGAGCGAAACGGGGATGTGTGGGCAAAGACATTAATGGCACCCGCACGCATCTCCTGCTTGCGCAACTTTTCTGCAGCACGGGTTGCAAATTCGCTCACGGCCTGGATAAGTGGGGGCAAGGTGGTAACGGGATGGCCGAAGCTGCGGGTGCAAGCAATCTGCTGTTTTGGCGGTGGCTGCGTTTCAAGCTGCATGCAGGCAATGCCTTGCAGCTCCAGCACGGTGCGTTCCAGTACGACGCTGAAATGCTTGCGCGCCATGGGCAACGGCATACGACTCAGATCCAGCGCGGTGCAAATGTTGAGCTCAGCCAAGCGTTTGGCAATCTTTCTGCCAACGCCCCAGATCTCGCCCACAGGGGTTTGCTTGAGGACGTAGTGGAACATTTCCGGCGAGATTTCAGCAAGGTTGCACACGCGGCCAAGGTGGGGCGGGTAGCTGCCGGGTTTGCGCTCTGCGCTCTTGGCGATGTGGTTGGCCAACTTGGCCAGGGTCTTGGTGGGACCAATGCCTACGCAGTTGGGAATGCCGACGCCACGCAGAACACGCTCACTGATTGCTTGTGCTCGTCTGGTTACGTCCCGCACTCCGTGGAGGCCACAAAATATTTCATCAATGGAGTAAATTTCGGATTCTGCCCCCATCGCACTGGCAATGCTCATCATGCGATCGCTCATGTCGCCGTAGAGCGAAAAGTTCGCGCTCAGTGCTATCAGGCCATGCGAGTGCACCAAGGGCAGCAGCTCAAAGTAAGGCTGACCCATCTTGACGCCCAAGGCTTTTGCAGCCTCGCTTCGGGCAATCGCGCAGCCGTCGTTATTGCTCAAAATTATGAGCGGTAAACCCTTGTAGCGCGGGCGAAAAACGCATTCACAGCTGGCGAAAAAGTTGTTGCCGTCAAGCAAGGCAAACATGGCATGCCTCAGCCTGTGCGAAAGCGTTTAACGCTGCTGGTGACCACGCCCCAGATTTCAATGGTTTGCTCTGGCTTAGGGCGAATGTCTGGGTAGGTGGGGTTTTCTGGATGCAGCAAGAAGGTTCCATTGCGACACAGGTAACGCTTGCAGGTGAACTCTCCATCCAGTTCGGCCACCACGATGTCCCCGTGCTTGGGGCGCATGTACTTGTCTACCACCAGCAGATCCCCATCGAACAAGCCCGCGCCAATCATGCTGTCACCCGCCAGCTTCAAGAAGTAGGTGCAGGAAGGGTGAAAGATCAGCAGCTTGGCAATGTCAATGCGCGTTTGGGCAAAGTCGTCTGCTGGGCTCGGGAAGCCCGCCCGCACCTTGCTGGCAGCCATGGGAAGAAAAACTTCGCTGGCTTCAATGGGTTGGGGTGTGTTTGTACTGTACATGCATACAGTATAAAGCCATACTTATATTTGACTTGTAACGGTTACAGTCGGAAGTGCGGAGTCGCAGCTACTTTGCTCTCTTGGTAGTGAAGTGGCTGCAAAAGACGTACTTACCTCCTAGAGCGGTGCCAGCTGGCTGTCGTCGGCCATCTTCAACTTAGCCTAGGTGGTGAGGCGTCAGTGCTCTAAGTATGTGATGAAAGCAACCATGTGTACAAGGTGGCTCTAAATTTCGAGTTTGTGAATTTGATGTTGGCAATAGCCGATAAGCAATTGAATTCAGTTTATATATTTAATTAAGATAATCAAAAAAGGGATGGCAATGGCTACTTTCATTTTTCGCCGAAATAGTAAAATTGGAAATTTGGATGCAGAAACCGATACATTTCTTAAAAGTTGCTTTCTTGAAACAGATATTTATTCGAACTTATTAAGCTATGAAGACGGCATAGACTTTGCAAAGCGAATTGTGGTGGGGAGAACTGGATCTGGCAAAACAGCTTTGCTTAAGCAATTGTCAGAGAATCCTAAAATAAAAAAGCACATGGTAATTGAAGCGGAGTCAACGGTATTTGAACATATCAAAAATAATATATTTATTTCTAATTTAATTGATAATAATATTGATTTGAGAATATTTTATAAGTCACTTTGGATTCATGTTCTTCTGGTGAGGGTGGTTGAAATGTTATACCCAGGTAAAACATTTTTTGAGATGATTCTGGACTTACCCGTCAGTAGTAAGAAAAAATACAATGCTGCTCTTGCAAAAGAATATGTTGAAAAATATAAAGATAATTTTTTCAATGAAAGTATTGTCAGTGAAATAACTGAAAAAATGCAAACTGAGTTAGCAGGCGGCATCAGTATGCCGAATGTTAAATTAGAGGGTAAAGGTAATTCTGAACTTACAGAAAAAATACAACGCGTCACTGCTCAATATGTCAGTACAGAGTTGTTGCGGAAACAGAAAGAACTTATCAAGGTTCTTACACAAGAAAAATCAAAAGAAGGTCAGCATCGCTTCCTAATAAGTATTGATGACTTGGATAAATCTTGGTTAAGTTCAAGTGAAATTCGTTATGATTTTATTAATGCACTATTAGATGCATTTAAAGAGTTATTAGATATTAAAACTGTGAAAATAATAATATCAGTTCGTACTGATATTATTAGAGGTATTTATTTGAAAAATTTGAGGCAAGAAGAAAAAGATAAGTCTCTAATATTAGACATTAACTGGGATAAACTTGAGATTCAAGAGATTCTTGATAAGAGAATAGATTTTCTTATCAAAGATAAATATCAATCAAAAACAACAACAAAGTTTACTGATATTTTTGATTTTGATATTAAAGATGAAAAGTCTCAGGACTTTATCCTTAGACGAACAATGCTTAGACCGCGTGATGCTATTGATTTTGTAAACCTTTGTCTTAATGAAGCAGATGGATCAACTGTTCTTAATCAAGACCTAGTTTTGCAAGCTGAAGAGAAATTCTATGTTTCAAGAAAGCAGGCTCTTTGCAAGGAATGGGCAAGTATTTATCCGAATATTACGAAATATATCGATGCGCTTGCTGAGGTGGATACAAATTCATTCACCTGCGAAACATTAAATGGAAAAGCCGACAAAATAAAGAGTGATGTTATAAATCAAACATCAAATAATATTGATTCAGTAACCGATGAAATATTTAACGACATAAGTGCACTAATAAATATATGGTTTGTTGTTGGTGTAATTGGTATAAAAAAATCTGATACATTAATTATCTACTCAAGCTTCGAAAAACAAGAGCTAGATGTAAGTGATTACAAAAAAGAATTTAGTGTGCATCCGCTATTTTATCGCTACTAGTTCTGTATATGGGAGTAGTTCTGCTAGCGATAATTGATAGAAGCTGATTGTTCAGTAGCATTCTGCCTTTTGCCCTTTCGCCAATCCCAGGGGGCGAGTGGATCTGTTTCGCTCCATAGGCCAACCTTGCGCGCCTTTGCCTCACGCTCTGCAAATTCATACTGTCCACGTTCTTGCGGCGATTGCTCTCTCGCATAGGCTCTGTACCACCAAGCCATGCCGACTGTGACCATGGCAAGGCCAGCGTCAAGAGTGCGAGGGCCCTTGGGTGCGGATGCTGGGGCGACCCACACAGTGCAGATGTGCCGCTTGTAGCGGTCCATCTTGTTGCAGCGCAGCTCTGCCTCTTTCATGTAGACCAGATCGGACAGAGTTTCGCGCGCTCGATTGCCGAATGGCTGCTTGCGCTCTGGAGCATCAATGCCCTGGAATCGCACTTTGATCTGCTGGTATGGGTGCGCTGCATCCTGAGTTGGACAGCGAGCCGTGAGTGTGTCGCCGTCTGAGATACCGATGACGAGGCAGAGAAGTGCGGCAGTAAGCATCGAGCCTCAAAAAAGAAAAAGCCCCAATGCCTTTCGGTGTCGGGGCTTTTTTGTCGTTTACGCGTTGCGCAGCGGATCAAATTTTTCGTCGGTGGCGGCGTTCTGGCGGTCGGCCATGTAAGCCCTTGAATTCATTTGTATGAGTTCGATTTTGTAGCCGTCGGGATCGGTCACAAAAGCGATCACGGTAGAGCCGCCCTTGACCGGGCCAGCCTCGCGGGTGACGTTACCGCCCGCAGCCTTGATCTTGTCGCAGGCCGCGTAAGCATCAGGCACACCCAGCGCAATGTGGCCATAGGCGGTGCCCATGTCATAGCTTTCAGTGCCCCAGTTGTAGGTCAACTCGATCTCTGCCTGGGCAGGGTTGCCGCCTTCAAAACCCAGAAAAGCCAGCGAGTACTTGTACTCGGCGTTTTCCGAAGTCCGCAGCAGTTGCATGCCCAAAACCTGGGTGTAGAAATCAATCGAGCGCTGGAGATTGCCAACGCGCAGCATTGTGTGTAGGAATCGCATGCGCTTATTGTGCATAAAAGATGGCGCAATCGGCGGTTGGCAGGCTATTTTCTGAGAGGCGCTCAGATGCGCTGCGGTAGGCCATGGATGCGCTTTTCGATGACTGCGCACTGCTTGCGGCTTCATTTCGCCACTTGCACATCCGCAGGGTAGGTGCATGTGAGACCAACAATTGGTGCCTCGTTGGCCCTGGCTTGCCAGCCTTGCGCTGCTGCTATTTAGAGCGGCTGACGCCACTTAGCCAACCGAAGGTTTGTGCTGGAGAAGAGGCTTGAAGCTGAAAGCAGACCTGAAGTACGGCAAGGTGAAACAACGACGTATCAAGGCTTGCGTAATTGGCACTTCCTCTTATTCACCCAGCAAGCGCTCAAACAAATCCAGGCCACCCATCTGTCCACCCTTGAGCATCAGTTCCAGACCATGCAGGGCTGGGTGCGCACTGTGGGCACAGCTCAAGGTGACGCCGGGGCAAATGGTGGATTGGTAAGACAGGCCCCAAAGCTGCAGGGCCTGCACGGCATGGCTGGAGGTGTCCCCCCCTGCAATCCCCACACGCTGCAGCGGTGTGCCGCTAACAGCCTGAGTCTGTACCACCTTGGCCACCAATGCGGCACTGGCTTGTGCGACAGAAGCGACGGCGCGCGTATTCACGGTTTGTGCGGCCGATGGGGCGGTATACGCCAGCACATGCTGGCCCTGAGCCAAGCCTGCGCAGATGCGGTCGTGCATGGCCTGCGCATAGTTTTCGTCTTGGCCCAGGAGCGGGCCATCGATGGCCATGCGTTCGTAGCTGTTTGCCGCTTGAACCTGGGCTGCCGTCAGCGGTGACAGGCTGCCAGCCCAGGCAAAAACTGGAGCGGTGACCGGTGCCAAGGGAGCGTGGCTGGTCGTGGCTGCTGGTTTCCAGTAAGCCACCAAGGCCTGCGCGATGGCGCTGGAGCCTACGGCCAGCAAGCGGGCCTTTTGCGCCTGTTGCCACAGCAGACGGCCCAGCAGGGCGAGCTGGCTGGCTTCGGTCACATCCAGCACCATGGGTTGTGGCAACTGACCAGGGCTGTGCAGCGCGTCCAGTTGTTGCTCGAGCGCTTCGGTGCCCGCTGCGTACTGCGGAAAGTGCAGACTGGTGATGTTTTGAAGCCCTTGGTTGGATAGGTGGATGCGCAAGTCCGCCTCGGTCATTGGAGTGACAGGGTGCTGGCGCATGGTGGGGTGGCGGTCTATGCGGTGTACTTCGCCGCCGGTGCCTGCTGCCGCAAACAAATGGCTGAAGGCGCAGTAACGGCCCAGACTGGGCTGGCCGCCCACAATCGGTATCCAAGCATGGTCCACGGAGGCGTGCAGCGACCCAATGGCGCAGGCCATATTGCCGACAGCCGGGGCACTGTCGAATGTGGAACACACCTTGTAGTGCAAGACCGCAGGGGCCAATGACTGGAAAAAGCGCCCCACAGGCGATAGCTCTGCGCGCATGGCCTCCGGCGCCATGGCGCGCGCTGCGCCTGCAATGCCGACCGCATCCAGCGGGCCTGCGGCGTGCAAGGCAGCAGCGGTGGGAACGCCCATGAACAACATGGAGCGCAAACCCGCCTGCGCCAGCACCGACAAGGTGTCGGTGGCACCGGTGAAATCGTCGCCATACCAGCCAAAAACGGGCGCGGTCATGCTTTGCGGCCAAAAAAGTCCATGGCCCGGCGCAGTTCTTGCGCCGTACTGGCATGCTGGGCCAAGGTTTCACCTTGCTGCACTGCGGCCCAGGCTTGCTGAATACTGGCAACGCCTGCGGCAGGGCCGTCGGGGTGGGCCAAGATACCGCCGCCAGACATGAACAACAGGTCATTGCTGTGCAGGCTGTCCCAGGTAGCCGGAACCGTGCCGGCCCACTGTCCATTGGAGAAAGCCGGCAGCACGCGGTCGTCCAACCCCTCGGTCAGTGGAGCCAAGCAATCGTGGGCCGATTCAATGACTTCTTCGTCGGTTTGCGAAAACTTGCCCTGCAGGCCATGCACATGCATGTGATCGACCCCGGCCAAGCGCCACAGTGTTTGCCAAGCGTTGAATGAAAAGCCCAGCAGCGGGTGGCGAGACAGCGCACCATAGCCGTTGCGGTGCCCATGCAAGGCCAGCGAGGTGTGGCGGCGCAAAGTTTGCACAGCCGAGTAGCCGCACCAGTTGAGGCTGACCATCACGCAGCTGCCGCCCTCGGCCGCGATCAAATCGGCGTGGCGGCGCATGGCGTCGGTTTCGTCGGTGATGTTGAATGCCACCATCACCAGCTTGCCGGTCTTGTCTTGGTGGGCGCGCACACGGCGCATGACGGATTTGACGCGGTCGGCCAGCGGTGCGTGCACGGGGTTGGCACAGACCTCATCGTCTTTGATGAAATCCACGCCCGCGGCGCACAGGCGACCGGCCAGCTCTCCGGTTTCGTCGGCCGACAGGCCCACATTCGGTTTGATGATGGTGCCAATCAGCGGGCGGCCTTGCACGCCGGTCAGTGCGCGGGTGCCGTTGATACCGTGGCTGGGCATGTCGAACTGCGCACGATAGCTGCGCGGCAGCTTCATGGATTCCAGCCTCAGGCCGGTGACTTCGCCCAGGTCGTACAAATTGCCGGACACGGTGGCCGCCAGCGTAGGCAGGTTGGGGCCGATGTTGTCGCACGGAAAACTTACCCGCAGCCGGGCACGCTGCCAGGTCTGCGGCGTGTCGAACATGCCGCGCCGCTGCATCCACCCGTTGGGCAATGAGGGCGCGGGTGCCACATCCAGCAGCTCTACCGCCTCGACCGTGGCGCGGGCGCGTTCGCGCAACGCATCGGTTTCGCCTTCCACACGGGTGAAAGTGCCACACGACTGCTCGCCCGCCAGCACCTCGGCCACATGGGCGGGGTCCAGCGGGGTTTCGATCAGGTAGGTGGCTTCAAAGCGGTCAGTGGACATGGTGACTATATATTTAATAGCTGTTAGCGCTTATGGGATAAGCGATAGAGGGTGTTTAGGCTTGTATTTCAGATCTTGGAGAGATCAGGAAAAGGCCGCACGGGATCGGTCTTGCCGTCCCAGGTTTCTGACTCGGTACGGATCAGATCAAACATGCGGCCCTTTGGGCCCGCCACTTCAGACAGCTCAATCACCGTGCCCGGGTGGTATTCGGTATCAAAGTAGACAAAGCGGCCACGGTCGCCCACTTCGCCGCTCATCACCGTCTTGAAACCCTCGGCCGTCAGGCGTGCCAGATCGGCGTCGTAATCGCTGGTCCAGTAGGCAACGTGCTGCAGACCGGTACGCCCGGCCTGCAAAAAGTCGCGGTACATGGATGGCACGTCGTTGCGCGTCTGAATCAGCTCTACCTGCACATAGCCCGAGTTGGCCAGTGCCACCGAGTTGTGCGGTTCGTGCGATTCACCACGGTACTGGTAGTTTTCGATGGGCACGCGTGGGTTGTAAAACCAGGGGCCTACGCCCAGCGTTTTGCTCCAGTAGTCCATGGCGGCTTCGATGTCGTGGACCACATAGCCAAGCTGGCGGATGGCGCCAAAATGACGGCTCATGAGAATTTCCTTCGGTAATAGGGCTAAGAGAAGTCGGGCGCGGGCTTACTTGGCGCCGTCGATGATTTCTTGCGGAATCGGCACGCCGGCGTACTTCACGTGGATGTCATTGAGCTTGCCGTTGGCCAGATTGGTCTTGATCCAGCTGTTCACCGCGGCCATCAGCTCAGGTTGGTTCTTGCGCATGGCAACGCCCAACTGGTAGGACTGCAGCACGAACTTGACTTCAAAGTCACGCGACGGATTGCGCTTGGCAATCGCTGCAATGATGGGCGGCGTGATGGCCACGATGTCGGCCTGGCCTGTGGCGGCGGCCGTGATGGAGGCGGCTTCGTCATCAAAGCGCACCACCTTGGCTTGCGGGGCACGCTCGGTCACCAGCTTGTCTTGCGGGCCACCGCGTGTCACGGCCACGGTTTTCCCTGCCAAGTCTTCAATGCCCGCAATCTTGATGGACTTGGGCGCACCCACAGCCGCTTGGATGGCGCCATAAGGGATGGAGAAATCCACCGCTTTTTGGCGTTCGGGCGTGATCGACAGCGAGGAAATCACCAAGTCAATCTTGTTGGACAGCAGGTTGGGAATGCGGGCAGAGTTGGTGGTGTTGACGATTTCAATCGCCAGGCCCAAGTCTTTGGCCAGCAGTTGCGCGGCTTCTACATCCGAGCCCACAGGGCGCATCTTGTCGTCCACATAGCCATAGAACGGCGCACCCAGATCAATACCGACACGGAGTTTTCCGGCAGCCTTGATATCAGCCAATTCAGCCATGGCGGGCAAGCACGCAACAGCACAGGCGGCCAGCAGGGTGCGACGCAAAATGCGGATACGGTTCATGGTGTGTCTCCTGGTAGTAATGGGAATGGACGCTAAAAAGCACGCTCTAAAGGCCGTGCGACAAGAAATCTTTGAGTTCTGCGGTCTGCGGGTGCTTGAGCATTTCGCCCGAGCCCGTTTCCCAGACCTTGCCTTCGTGCATATAGATGATGGTGTCAGCCACGCGGGCCGCAAATTCCATCTCATGCGTGACCAGCACCATGGTCATGCCGCCTTCGGCCAGGGCTTCGATCACGCGCAGCACTTCACCGGTCAGTTGCGGGTCCAGGGCGGAGGTGACTTCGTCAAACAGCATCACCTGGGGCTCCATCGCCAGTGAACGGGCAATGGCCACACGCTGCTGCTGGCCGCCGGACAGTTGCTCGGGGTAAGCCTGTGCCTTGTCGGCCAGCCCCACCTGCTGCAAAGTACGCGCCGCAATGGTGCTGGCATTGCTGGCCGACATGTTTTTCACGGCCTTGGGTGCCAGGGCGATGTTCTGCTCCACCGTGAGGTGGGGGAACAGGTTGTAGCTTTGAAACACAATGCCCACGTCTTGTCGCAGCTTGCGCAAATCCACATCTGGCGCGTGCACGGTGTGTCCGCAGACGTGGATGGTGCCGCTGTCGATGATTTCCAGCCGGTCAATGCAGCGCAGCGCCGTACTTTTGCCCGAACCACTTTTGCCGATGATGGCCACGACATCGCCGCGGGGAATGGCGAACGACACGCCCTTGAGCACTTGGTTGCTGCCAAAGGACTTGTGTACATCCTGGAGTTGAACGACTGGGTTCATGGTGACTTCTTCTTGGTTCATGCTGCGCTTGCGGGTAGAGGGGCTGCACGGTTGCCGAATTGCAAGCGCTGTTCCAGCTTGCGACTCCAGACAGACAGCGGATAACACATGGCGAAATACATCACGGCGATGAGCAGGTAGACCAAGAACGGCTGAAAAATCGAGTTATTGATCAGCTGTCCTGCCCGCACCAGTTCAATGAATCCGACAATCGAGGTCAGCGAGGTGTTCTTGACGATCTGCACCATGAAACCCACGGTGGGCGGCGTTGCAATCCGCACGGCCTGCGGCAAGATGACCAGACGCATGCGCTGGACGCGCGACAGCGCCAGGCACTCTGCCGCTTCCCACTGGGTGCGGGCCACCGATTCGATGCAGCCGCGCCAGATTTCTCCCAGATAGGCACTCACATAAACCACCATGGCAATGCTGGCAGCCACGATCCCCGGCAATTCATAGCCCATCAGGGAAAGGCCGAAATAGCAGAGAAACAGCACCACCAGCAGCGGTGTGCCTTGTATGACCTGGATCCAGGCAATCGTGGTCCAGCGCACCATGCGGTAGGGGCTGATGCGGCACAGGGCAATGACGCCACCTGCCAAGCCACCGCCAATGAACGAGATCAGCGACAGACCGATGGTCCACATCGCACCCCACAGCAGGTACTGCAGGTGATAGGCATTGAGTCCACCTTCAATCACAGGCGTACCTCTTTAGGTTGGTGTGAAGTTGGGCAATTCATCGGGCACCTCCGGCAGCTGCCATGCGGCGCTTGCGTGTAAAAACCAGCAATCCAAACAGCCACAGCCCCAGTCGCATTAGCAGGGACAGCGCCAGATAGGCCACAGCCACCAAGATGTAGGCTTCAAAAGGCCGGAATGTTTCGGACTGCACGCGTGCTGCGACGGCGGTCAGCTCTTCCACCGAGATTTGGGAGGTGATGGAGGAGGCCAGCATCAGCAGAACAAACTGGCTGGTCAGTGCGGGGTAGACCTTTTCCATTGCAGGGCGCAGCACCACATGCCAGTACACCTGACGGCGGGTCAGACCAAGGCACTCGGCCGCTTCAATCTGGCCTTTGTGAATGGAGTCCATGCCAGCACGCATGATTTCGCAGGAGTAGGCCGCCACGTTGATCACCAATGACACCAGTGCGGCCGTAAACGCCGATACCTTCCAACCCAGGCTTGCCAAGCCAAAGAAAACCAGAAACACCTGCACCAGCAGCGGTGTATTGCGCAGCACTTCGACGTAGGCGCCGCAGATCGTAGCCAGCCAGCGCTGATTGCTGCGGCGGCCAATCGCCAGCAGCGTACCGCCGATGAAGCCAATGATGGTGGCGGGGAAAGACAGCTGGATGGTCATCCAGGCCCCTTCCAGGAACTGGGGCCAGTTGGCCAGCACACTGGCAAAGTCAAATTCGTAAGACATAGGCGAGGTGTTCTCAGTGCAGGTAAGCAGTGAGAAGCACCATCGGCATGGCCTGCGGCCAGCGGAACGAGTGCGCCGAGATATCAAGCATGGTTTGTCTCCTGTGTCTCGGTCATGGCCGAAGCAATCTAGGGTTTATACTGATTTAATTTGATGGTTTAACCATCGGATTGACAGTGATAGTATCCGCACAACACATCAAATGCCACCAATATTAATGATGTTTTTTGATTGATTTTTATGTCCAAACATCCTCGCATTCCTGATATTGCCCAGCTGTCGGGTGTCTCTACGGCCACGGTGGACCGTGTTTTGAACAGCCGCGCGGGTGTGCGCCATGCAACGGTGCAGCGGGTGCTGCAAGCGGCGGCTACGCTGGGCTATCTGCCTCAACCGGAGGCCAGTGCCACGCTGCAGACCAAACCATTGCGTTTGATGGTGCTGATTCCGGAAGGCAGCAACCGCTTCTTGCAGATGCTGGGGGATGTGATTGGCTATGCCCAAGATCAGTGGGCACCCTTCAACGTTCGCTGCCAAGTGGCCTACATCGAGAGCTTCAACCCCGAGGCGCTGGCACGTGCCCTGCTGCACCATGGCAAGCGTTGCGACGGTATTGCCTTCATGGCGCTGGAGCACCCCATCGTCCGAGAGGCTGTGGCACAGCTGGCCGAGCAGGGCGTACCTACGGTGACGCTGATTTCAGACCTGTCCAATTCGCAACGGGTGGCCTACGTGGGTCTAGACAACCGCGCGGCAGGTCGTACGGCCGCGTATTTGATTGCGCGTTTTATGGGGCCATTGGCGCAAAGCCGCCCAGCGCGCGTTGCAATGATTGTGGGCTCCTTGCGCTATCGTGCCCACGAAGAGCGTGAGGCAGGATTTCTGCACCTGTTTGAAGAGCAGTTTCCTTCCGTACAGGTCGTGGGTATGCGCGAGGGGCAAGACGATGCCGAGAAAAATTACCACCAAACGCGGGCGCTGCTAGAGCAATACAGTGATCTGGCAGGCATCTACAACATTGGGGGTGGGGCCGAAGGCATTGGCCGCGCGCTTAAGGAAACGGGTTCCAGCCAAAAAATCATTTTTATTGGCCATGGACTGACGCCTGATACACGGGGGTTGTTGATCGATGGATCCATGGATGCTGTCATCACGCAAAACCCGCACAGCGCGGTGACCAATTGTGTGCGCATCTTTGCCAATGTGCGTGACGGCAGAGAGCCGGGCAGTGGGGTGGAAATCACCCGCAGCCAAGTCATTTTTCGGGAAAACTTGCCTTAAATTTTGAAGCATTCTTAGCAAAAGACGGCCAACGAACGGGTCGCGCATAGCGAATGGGCATTGCGTGATCTTTTCGAAAAAATGGAGGGACAACTCCGCATGCTTTGCACCGCTATCCGTGGGGATGCTGCAATCTGCTGGGCAATGGCTAAGTGGGCCATCCTTATAATGCCTGCTTGCGAACAAGGAGCCTTGCCGTGACTGCGGCTGGGTTAAACGTGAAGTTCGGTGCCCTCGTTTATCGAGCATTCCGACGCAGCCCCCGCTGCTGTAAGCCTGACACATGCACAAAATACCACTGAGCGCCAAGTCGCTTGGGAAGGTGTGCATGTGGTTGACGGCAAGCCAGAATACCGGCCTGTTCGCTGAAGTTTTATGCCACGGGGTGCTGGCCGTTTGCTGACAGGCCTTGGTTTTTGTACCAGACTCGTTGCACTCGTCTGAACCCTCTCAATGTCTTCTTTTGCATGGGGCTCGGGGATGAGCAAGGACGAGCAATTCAAACAAGCGTACGCCCTGCAGATGCAGGAGAAACACGACACGATCTCTGCGTCTACAGCACGCGCCACCGATTCGCGCGGCACGGTCATGGTTCTGACCGGCCAGGGCAAGGGCAAAACCTCGGCGGCTTTTGGCATGGTGTATCGCAGCCTGGGGCATGGGCTGCGTTGCGGGGTGGTGCAGTTTATTAAGGGCAATCACATCTCTGGAGAGGTGACCTTTCTGCAGCACCTCGGCTTTCTGGGTTCTGGGCATATGGCCCAGGTCGATTACCACTCCATGGCCACCGGTGTCATCTGGGAAAAGCACGACTGGGACTTGCACAAACAAGCCGCAGATGTGGCGTGGCATGAAGCTTTGCGCATGATGTCCGATCCCAGCTTGGATTTGGTTGTGCTCGATGAACTGATGCCGATGTTCACCTACGGTTACTTGGGGCTTGACCAGGTTCTACAAGCCTTGGAACAGCGTTTGAACCATCAGACGGTGGTGATGACAGGGCGCCACGCACCCAGCGCTTTGACCTTGGTGGCGGATACGATCAGCGAGATCGCAGACATCAAGCACGCGTTCAAAGCAGGCGTCAAAGCACAAGCTGGTATTGATTTCTGATGCGTCGATTGCATTCCCAGTTGGTGATGCTTGCCTTTTGCGCCCACACTGACTTGGTGCTGGCCGAGGAGGCGCTCCCGACACTGATGTCCACCAACATTTGCGCAGACATGCTTGCGCTCAAACTGGCTGCGCCCGAACAGATTCTTTCGCTGTCCAAGCAAAGCCATGATGCGCAGCGCTTCTCCATGGCGCAAGCAGCACAGAAATACACAGCCAATAACGCATCTGCAGAAGATGTCCTGATGCTCAAACCGCAGATTGTGCTGGCATCTCGCCGCTGGAGCGCACGCCAGCCCATGGCTTTGCACCAGCGATACGGCGTTCGCATGGTCAATATTCCTTTTCCCACCGATTGGCCGACGATTTTGCGCAGCACCCAAGATATCGGTACAGCGATGGGGCGCACGCAGCAAGCCCAGCAATTGGTGGCGGAGCTGGAGCAACGGCTGCAGGCCCTGCACCACACATCGCGCCCCTACAAAGCCCTGTATCTGCGCCCAAACGGCGGCAGTGCCGGGGTGAATACGCATGTGGATGCGGTTTTAGAGGCTGCGGGACTGCGCAACCACGCGGGTGCTTTGGGCCTCAAAGGCTGGGGCACGATTGACTTGGAACGTATTGTGCAAAATCCGCCCGATATTTTCATCACCCCGTCGATTGCCAATGACACAGCCTACGCGCGCTCGGTGCTGAGTCGCCACCCCCAAATGCGGGCGCTGCTCAAGCGCATTCCGGTCGTCTCCCTGCAGCACAACGACTGGGGTTGCAGCAATTGGCTGTTGGTGGAGGCTGCAGAAGCAGTCGCCCAGCAAGTCGATGCACTCCAGCATGCGGCGCTTGTGCCGCAGCGCACAGGGGCGCACGAATGACGGTGCAGATTCAGCGCCCTGTGTGGATGCTCAACGTGGCACTGCTGCTGATTTTGTTGGTGCTGGTGGGCATCTCCATGGAAATTGGCTCTGCACCGATTGGTATTGCCCAGTGGTGGCAGTCTTGGTGGGAACCCAGCAATGAACTGTTACAGCGCCAACGCACGATTTTGGGAGAGATTCGTTTGCCGCGTGTCGTATTGGCACTGCTGGTGGGAGCCTCACTGGGTGTGGCGGGTGCGGCCTTGCAAGGCCTGTTGCGCAACCCCTTGGCAGAACCCGGGCTGCTGGGCGTCAGTTCCAGCGCAGGTTTGGGTGCGGTTGTGTGTATTTATTTTGGCTGGTGGCACTGGAGCACATGGTTGCTACCCTGCGTAGCCATGGCATGTGCACTGACCGCCACCACGGTGCTTTATCAGATTGCCCGCAAGGGTGCCAGCAACCTCACGCTGATTTTGGCGGGTGTGGCCATGTCGTCATTGACGGCGGCACTCACTTCTTTGGCAATCAATCTCGCCCCCACGCCCACCGACATGCAGGATATTGTTTTATGGCTCATGGGTTCTCTGGCTGACCGCAGCTTTGACGAAGTACGCCTGTCTGCCCCCTTTATTGCGGCGGGCTTGGCTATTTTGTTCATGAGTGGCCGCCACCTCGATGCACTTACGCTCGGAGAAGATGAAGCCGTCAGCATGGGCATCAACTTGCCGCGGCTGCGCGCGCAGGTGATTGCTGGCACCGCCTTGTGTGTGGGTGCCAGTGTGGCGGTGACCGGTGCCATTGGTTTTATTGGCTTGGTCGTTCCGCATTTGTTTCGCAAATGGGTCGGATATCGGCCATCCAGCCTGATTATTCCCAGTGCATTGGGTGGCGCGGCGCTGCTGTTGATGGCGGACATTGCCTTGCGGCTGCTCAGTGGGCGCATGGAGCTCATGCTGGGGGTGGTGACCGCCTTGATTGGGGCGCCATTTTTCTTTTACCTTGTCATGCGTGAGCGCAAGGAAATGCGCTGATGCAGGCATTGCATGTGCAGTCGCTGCATGTTCAGCGGGGCGAGCGCTACTGTTTGCAAGACATTTCGCTGACCGTGAAAGCGGGCGAGCTGTATGCATTGATTGGCCCCAATGGTGCCGGAAAAAGTACCCTGCTGCGTGCGATGGCCCAGTTGCAAAAACACCAAGGCCAAGTGCTCTTGGATGCGCAGGATCTGTCGCAGCTGTCTGCCGGGCAGCGGGCCCAAAAAGTAGCCTATCTCTCGCAAGGGGATCAAGTGGCTTGGCCGCTCAAAGTGCGAGACTTCGTAGCCTTGGGTCGTTTGCCCTATCAGAGGCGCTGGTCTGGCTTGGCCAGCACGGCGCAAGACCAAGCTGCCATTGAGCAGGCGCTGGTAAGCATGCATTTGCTGCCGCTACAGCACCGGCAACTGGATGAACTCTCAGGTGGTGAGCGTGCACGCGCCAGATTGGCAAGGGCCATGGCGGTGCAAGCGCCGTTGCTGTTGGCCGACGAGCCTGTGGCGGCGCTGGACCCCTACCATCAGCTGAGCGTGATGGACTTGCTGCGGGGCCAGTGCAATGAGGGCCGCGCCGTGGTCGTGGTGTTGCATGACTTGACCTTGGCCAGCCGTTTTTGTGACCACGTGGTGCTGCTGAGCCAGGGGCGAGCCGTGGCTGTCGGAGAACCCAGAAGGGTGCTGACACCCGCTAACTTGCAAAGTGTCTACCAAGTTCAAGCCATGCACGGAGAACACGAAAAACAAGGCTATGTGGTGCCTTGGCGCTGTCAGCCTATGGCAGCAGGTTTGCCCAGAAGCAAGCCTGCACTTTGAATATGTTGATTCACAACCGGAGAACTGATTTGAACCCCCAACAAAAAATCCCCGCCACCATCGTGACTGGCTTTTTGGGCAGCGGCAAAACCACGTTGCTGCGCCATATTTTGGAAAATGCCAATGGCCGCCGTATTGCCGTGATCGTCAATGAGTTTGGCGAGCTGGGCATTGACGGTGACATCTTGCGCGGCTGCGGTATTGGCTGTGAGGACGATGCCAAAGAGCAGGCTGGCCAGTTGTATGAGTTGGCCAATGGCTGCATGTGTTGCACGGTGCAAGAAGAGTTCTACCCCGTGATGCGCGAATTGATTGCCCGCCGTGGCGATATTGATCACATCTTGATCGAGACCAGCGGCTTGGCGTTGCCCAAGCCTTTGGTGCAAGCCTTCAACTGGCCTGAGATCAAGAATGCGTGCACGGTCGATGCGGTCATCACCGTGGTCGACGTACCCGCCACCGCCGCTGGCCAATTTGCTGCCAACCCTGCCGCTGTGGACGCGCAACGCAAGCAAGACCCGAATCTGGACCATGAGTCTCCACTGCATGAGCTGTTTGAAGACCAGTTGATTTCTGCCGACCTGGTGGTGCTCAGCAAGGTGGATTTGGCGTCGGACACAGACCGTGCCCATGTGGAAGCCATCGTGCGTGAAGAAGTGCCACCGCAGGTCAAAATTGTGGCCGCAGACCATGGACGCCTTGATTTGGGCGTGCTGCTGGGTTTGGCCAGCGCTTCCGAAGACAGCATTCACCTGCGCCAGGGCCACCATGAGCATGAGGACGGTGAAGAGCACCACCATGACGCGCATGACCACGATGACTTTGACTCCATCGTCGTCAAGCTGCCTGAATGCGACAAAGACGTGCTGATTGCAGCGCTGGAGTCGGTGGTTTCTGAACACACGATTTACCGCGTCAAGGGCTTTGTCGCGGTACCCAACAAACCCATGCGCTTGGTGGTGCATGGCGTGGGCAAGCGCTTTGACAGCTATTTTGATCGCCGCTGGAACGCGAACGAAGCGCGCCAAACACATTTGGTGTTGATTGGCCATGACTTGGATGCTGCGGCCATCACTGCCCAACTCGACCGCGTGGCTGCAGGAGCGCACTGATGCATTTGCTTGCAGTCCAACCCGGTGGTTTTGTTGATGATGAAGCGTTTGTGTCCAGTTTGGGGCAGTCGCCTGCCGACATCGTGGTGCTCAGCGCCGCAGACACGACCTTGGCATTGCTCGCACAGGCATGCGATCAACTGAATACGGACAAGGACTGCGAGCAAGTGTCCATGCGGCTGGCCAACCTCATGTACTTGCGCCAGCCCGCCTCGGTCGATTTGTATGTGGAAGAGGTGCTGCAGCACGCACGCGTGATTGTGGTGGACCATTTGGGCGGAGAAAACTACTGGCCCTACGGCACAGAGCGCTTGCGCGAGGTGTGCCGCCAAAACAAGATCACGCTGGTGATGTTTTCCGGTGACACCACGGAAGACATGAACCTGCTGCAAAAAAGCACCGCTTCCATCGCGGATTGCCGCAACTTGTGGCGTTACTTGCGCGAGGGGGGGGCGGCCAACGCGCGCGAATTCATTCGCTACATCCAGCACACTTTCTTTGGCAGCGCACAGCCTCCGCAGCCTGCACGGCCATTGCCCAATGCTGCGATTTATCACCCCGAGCAAGATGTTGCCACGGTGGAAGACTGGCAGCGTGCCAGTGCTTGGCAGTGGCAAAAGAACGCGCCGGTGGTCATGGTGGTGTTCTACCGCGCACATTTGCAGTCAGGCAACACCAAGGTTTTTGAGGCCATGTGCCAAGCCTTGCTCGACAAAGGAATGAACCCCTTGCCCTTGGCATTGCTGTCGCTCAAAGATGCCACAAGTCTGACCTTGCTCCAGCAATTGTGCGCAGCGCACCAAGTGGCCTTGGTGCTGAACACCACATCGTTTTCGCAATCAGCGCTGGATACCCCGGGTGACCATGCGCTGGTGGGCGATATTCCGGTGCTGCAGGTCATCATGTCCGGCGCCAACGAACAAAGCTGGCGCGACGATTTGCATGGCTTGCAACCACGTGACATTGCCATGCACGTCGCCATGCCTGAAGTGGATGGCCGCATCATCACGCGTGCGGTCAGCTTCAAAGGCTTTTCGCACCGCAGCGAATGGACACAGTCGGACGTGGTGCAGTACCAGCCGCACACGGAGCGCTTGCAGTTTGTGGTGGAGCTGGCCAGGCGCTGGTGCCAGCTGCGCGCCAAAACCAATGCGGACAAACGTTTGGCTTTGATTTTGGCCAACTACCCCACCAAAGAAGGCCGTTTGGGCAATGGTGTGGGGCTGGACACCCCCGCCTCGGTGATGCGCATTCTGGAAGCGCTACAAGGCAGCGGCTATGGGGTGGAACAGACGCCTGAGCATGGTGATGCGCTGATGGAGCAGTTGCAGTTGGGGGTGACCAATGACCCTGACTCTTGGCAAATGCGCCCCGCCTGGCAAAGCTTGGCGCTGGACAGATACCAGACCTTCTTTGCCCAGTTACCGCTGGAAAACCAGCAAGCGGTGCTGGCACGTTGGGGGGAGCCTGCGCAAGACCCGATGCTGCGCCAAGACCGTTTCATGGTGCCGGGCATGCGCTACGGACAGGTGTTTGTCGGCATTCAGCCCGCGCGCGGCTACCACTTGGACCCACTGGCCAGCTACCACGACCCGGATTTGGTGCCGCCGCATTACTACCTGGCTTTTTACTTTTGGCTGCGCGAGCTCTGGGCTTGCGATGCCATCGTGCATGTGGGCAAACATGGCAACTTGGAATGGCTGCCCGGCAAAAGCGTGGCCTTGTCTGAAAACTGCTGGCCCGACTTGATCTTTGGCCCCATGCCGCACCTGTACCCGTTTATCGTCAATGACCCGGGCGAGGGGACGCAGGCCAAACGCCGCGCGCAGGCCGTCATCATTGACCACCTGATGCCGCCGTTGACCCGTGCAGAAAGCTACGGCCCCACGCGCGATCTGGAACGTATGGTGGACGAGTACTACGAAGCGGTCACCCTTGACCGCAAACGCGCTACCTTGCTGCGTCAGCAAATTCTGGAACACATCGTGGCGCACGACCTGCACCAAGATCTGGGTGTGCAAGCACCGCAGTCCGAGCAGGAAGCGCAGCAACTGCTGAATGCGACCGACGCTTACCTGTGTGAGCTGAAAGAAAGCCAGATCCGCGACGGGCTGCACATTTTTGGCCAATCGCCAGAAGGCCGCTTGGAGCGTGATACCTTGCTGGCGCTGGCACGCCACCCCATCGGCAAAGGTGAAGGTGCGAACAATAGCCTGATTCGCGCATTGCGTGAAGACTTGCTGCCCCATGATGGGTTTGACCCACTGGATGCCCCGTGGCACCAAGCATGGGAGGGTGCCCGCCCGTCGTTGCTGGTAGATATCGATACGCAAGCATGGCGCACATGGGGTGACACCCGCGAGCGATTGGAACTGCTGGCACTTCAAATATTAGATCTATCAGCGCCCGTGCAGTATGCGCTAGAGCATCATTTGATCCAAACCGCACAGGTGCTGGAGCGTGTGCAGCATGATCTGCGCGCACGCTTGCAAGCCTGCGGCACGCAAGAAATCGGGCAGCTGCTGCGCGGCTTGGCCGGGCGCTTTGTGCCTGCCGGCCCCAGTGGCGCGCCCACGCGTGGGCGCCCTGATGTATTGCCCACCGGGCGCAACTTCTTTTCCATCGACACCCGCGCCGTGCCCACGCCCACCAGCTGGACGCTGGGGCTCAAGTCGGCACAGCTGCTGGTGGAGAAATACGCGCAGGAAAATGGTGACTACCCGCGCACGCTGGGCTTGTCGGTGTGGGGCACCTCCACCATGCGCACCGGGGGCGATGACATTGCCCAGGCTTTTGCCCTGATTGGCGTGCGCCCCAAATGGGCCGATGGCAGCTGGCGTGTGACTGATTTTGAAGTGCTGCCCATGTCGATTCTGGGCCGCCCTCGGGTGGATGTCACGTTGCGCATCTCCGGGTTCTTTCGCGATGCGTTCAGCAACGTCATCCGCCTGTTTGACGCAGCGGTACAAAAAGTGGCCGCGCTGGATGACGAAGACGAATGGACCAATCCCATCCGCGCGCGCGTGCTGCAAGAAAGTGCGCAATTGGCGCAGCAAGGCATGGATGACAAAGCGGCCCGCCACCAGGCGGGGCTGCGCGTATTTGGCGCCAAACCCGGCAGCTATGGTGCGGGGCTGCAAGGCCTGATCGATGGTAAGAACTGGGAAACCGATGCCGACTTGGCGCTGGCTTACCGCAACTGGGGTGCGTATGCCTACGGTCAAAATGATGACGGCACTGCAGTGCCTGACGCCTTTGTGCAGCGCCTGGAATCGCTGCAGTTGGTGGTGCAGAACCAGGACAACCGAGAGCATGACCTGCTGGACTCTGACGACTACTACCAGTTTCAAGGTGGCATGGCGGCGGCGGTGCGCCACTTCAGCGGCCAGCAACCTGCGCTTTATTTTGGTGATCACAGCAATCCGCAGTCACCCAAAATGCGTACGCTGCAAGAAGAAATCAGCCGTGTCGTGCGTGCGCGTGTCACCAATCCCAAATGGATCGATGGCGTCAAGCGCCATGGCTACAAGGGCGCGTCCGAGATTGCTGCCACGGTGGACTACCTGTTTGCCTTTGATGCCACTGCCCGCGTGGTGCGCGATGACCAGTACGAACGCGTGACGGACGCCTTTGTGACGGACGCTGCCACGCGCCAGTTCATGCAGCAGCACAATCCACAGGCTTTCCATGAAATGTGTGAAAGACTGCTGGAAGCCATACAGCGCGGCCTCTGGCAAGACGCTGGCAATTACCAATCTGTGCTGGAGACGCATTTGCTGCAAACCGAGCAAATGCTGGAAGCACGATGACCGTTTGGCCTATGAATACTCCCATCACTTTTCCCTTTACCGCGCTGCAAGGTCAGTCACACCTGCAACTGGCACTGCTGCTGCTGGCGGTGGACCCTGGCATTGGCGGCGTCATGATTGAAGGCCCGCGCGGCACGGCCAAATCTACCAGCGCACGTGCGCTGGCAGATTTACTGCCGCAAGGGCGTTTTGTGAACCTGCCACTGGGCACCAGTGAAGAGCAATTGCAAGGTACCCTGGATTTAGAGGCTGTGCTGCAAGACAGTAAAGTGCAATTTCGCCCGGGGCTGCTGGCACAGGCCCACGGGGGCATTCTGTATGTGGATGAAGTCAATCTGCTGCCTGATGGGCTGGTCGATCTGCTGCTGGATGTGTGCGCCAGCGGTATCAATCGGGTGGAACACGATGGCATCTCGCACCAGCACCCGGCCAAAGTGGCCCTGGTTGGCACCATGAACCCCGAAGAAGGGCAGCTGCGGCCCCAACTGCTGGATCGTTTTGGCCTGTATGTGCGTTTGCCCAACGTGCCCGATGCCGCAGCCCGTCTGCGTATCGTGAAAGCACGCATGGCTTTTGATGCCGACCCCAGCGCTTTTGTGCAGTTGCATGCCGCGCAACAAGCCAGCCTTGCTGCACAGATTGCGTTGGCTTGCCAGTCAGTCGCTACCGTGCGCTGGCCGGATGCTGTTTACGAGCAAGTAGCAGCGCTGTGCCAAGCCGCGCAGGTGGAAGGGGTACGTGCAGACTTGGTGATGTTGCGTGCGGCGCGGGCGCATGCGGCACTGCAAGGGCGTGATGCCGTGTCGGCCGCCGACGTGCAGGCCGTGGCAGAGCTGGCTTTGCTGCACCGGCGCCATCCCGATGCGCCTCCACCGGCAGCGCAACAGCCAGCGCCGGGGCAGGGCGATGCATCAGGCCCTAGCCCGCAATCACCGCAAAACGCGGTTGAATCTACACAATCAGATAGCAGTAACTCTAATATGGACGAGGGCTGGGGCGGTATTTCGGCCCCAACAGCCGTGGCCATTCAGCCTGTGAAGGCTTTGAGGCCGCTGTCCCCAAAAAAAGCCTGACGCGCTCGGCTTCGCAAGGCAAAGCGAAGCTAGGGCGCGCACTGAATCTGTCACGTCGAGGCCCCAAGGCCGCGCAGAGCACACGGCGCGTGCACTGGCCGCGCACTTTGGTGCAAAAGGGACGCGGGCCTCTGACTCTGGCGCATGTGCGGTTTCGTCCGCAGCCTGCCGGTACGCGTGTGCTGCACTGTGTGTTGCTGGACATGTCCACATCCATGCTCAAAGCCAGCAAGCTGGCACAAGCTAAAGGGTATTTGCTCGCGTTAAGTGAGCATGCTTACCGCCAGCGCGATGAGATAGCGGTGATTGGCTTTTCGGGCCAGGGCGCGCATTGGGTGCAGCAACCCGCCAAGGCCAATGCATTGGGGGCGCAATGGATTGCGCCGCTGGGAGCGGGTGGCGGCACACCTTTGCATGCGGCCATGGGTTTGCTGGAACCACTGCTCAACCAGCAAGCACGCCAAGGCAGCGTGGTCTGTACCTGGCTGCTGACCGATGGGCGCTTTGTGCAAGTCCCCAGCCGGCCCGCACATTTGCAGCAGTGTGTAGTGGTCGACTTTGACAGCCAGTACGTTGCGGTCGGCAAGTGCCAGCAGCTGGCGCAGCATTGGGGGGCGGATTGGCAGAGCGGCTTCGGAGAGCCGCTCTTAGTCCGCAAGTAGCCATAAAAATGGCCCGAGACACCGATGCATTGCTCAGTGTCTCGGGCTATTGAAGCCAAGCACCATAATTAGAAAATGTTCACAGGCATTTCAGCTTGCAGGCGCACTTGGTTGATATTGGCTTCCCCTTGGGCCTTATTGGCGCGGTGTACGCCATAACGCAATTGCAGGTTCATGCCCTTGGCAGTACCGTTTTGCACCACATAGCGCACCAGCACATCACGCTCCCAATGCTTGCCACCATTGCCGGCGTAACCCAGATAGTTGGCATAGACGCTATTCATGCGGCGGTAGTCCACGCCTGAGCCTCGGATGTAGGCCACACCTGCGCTCAGCCCCGGCACAGTCCATTGGGCCAGATCTACGTCGTACTTGAGCTGCCACGATGCTTCTTTGGGGCCGTTGAAATCGGAAAGCTGAACGCCGTTGTCCAGCCAGATTGAGCCGCGATTCACATAGTCAAACGGGTTGTTGCCGTTGACTTTTTGATAACCCAGGCCAATCTTGTGAGCACCCAGTGCATAGGTGGTCATCAAGTTCCAGGTCGTTGTACTGATCTCACCGGATTTGGCGGCACCCGAATCTGTGCTGCGGTAAACGTTCAGGTTAAAAGACAGTGAACGTTTGTCTGCCAGCGGCAGCATGTAAAAACCGCTGACATACCAAGTGTTCCAGTTGTCTTCGTACTGGCCCACATAGCTTGTCAGCGAGAGGTTGGCGATGGGCGTCTTCCAGGTGCCACCGGCAAATGCAAACGCATCACCCTGCTTGCCCGAGTAGTTGGCCATCAGGTCATTGCCATTCTTGCGTGCGTTGCGGTCCGCCCATTCGGTAAAGCGGCCAGCTTGCAAAGACAGGGATGGAATGTCTTGGCTGGTGATTTGCCAGCCACGGTTGGTCTCAGGCAGCAGGCGTGAATCCGACGAGTGGAAGATCGGGTTTTTGGTGCGGAACTCACCCGCCTTCAGCTCGGTCGAGGCAACGCGCACTTTCAATGCAGCCCCAGCACGGCCAAAGCGGTTGGCAATGTCTTGGCCATGTTTGGCCACGTAACGCGGATTGGCGCGCGCGCCATCGGCTTGGGTATCCAGATTCAAACCACCATACGCATGGGCATCCAAACCAAAGCCAATCGCCCCGCGCGTGTAGCCCGATTGGTAGTTCAGCATGGCACCGTAGCCAGATTCTTGCGCTTGGGTATAGCCACGCTGGCCGTTTACCGCGCGGAAGGTGCTCCCATTTTTATAGTTCAATTCTTCGTAAACCAAACGATTGAGCAAGTTGAGGCTGCTGCCTTCTACAAAGCCTTTGGCATCATCTTGGGCGGTCGCAGCATGCACCGCGCCTGCACCTAGGAGGGCGGCGGTCAACGCAATATGGTGATTTTTCATGGTGATTCTGAGAGTCAATGTGGGTGGATTGAACTGTTGGAGCCACAATAATTTGCGAAAAGCAGCGGCGGCGTACAGCGCAATCGGGTGCCAATATTTAGTGTTTGGTGGAGGCGCGAGAGACGATGTCTTGGAAGCGTTTTTGCGCGCCTTCAGGAACGTCCGCAGGAATGCTCAGGCTGTCCAGCGAGGCGTCACCCACCTGAATCAGCATTACCATGCCCATTGCATAGTGGGGGCTGCACTTGATGCCATACAGACCACCTTCTGTCAGGGTGATGGCAATTTCCTGGTTGATCTTGCCCATGAAGCTGGTGGTATTGGCAGGAGCCATACCCGCAATTGAGGCCGCGTTGTGCCCGGAGCTGGATGCAATGAACTTGACCGTGTCGCCGGGGGCGATTTTCAAAAACTCAGGCTCGTAGGACATGGCTGCATGGGCATCGCGATTGAGCATCTTGACTTCATGCACTTCAGCCCAAGCAAAGGGCGTGACACAAAAGCTGGCACACAGTGCCAGTGCGACAGAAATTTTTGGAGAGCGCATAGGTCAATCTAGAAAAGGAAAAGGCTTAAATCTGAGGAATAAAGCGCAGTACGCGCGTTCCGTCACAGGGATCTACCAACTCACGCGTGCGAACTTGGAAAACTTGCGCAAGCAGCGCAGGCGTGAGCATCTCTGCCGGCGTACCGCAAGCGATGAGCTTCCCTTCGTCCATGACCAGCAAACGGTCACAAAGCAAGGCCTGATTGAGGTCATGCAGGGCGATTACCTTGGTAATGGGCAAGCTGCGAATCAGCTGCATCAAAGACAGCTGCTGGTGAATATCCAAATGGTTGTTGGGCTCATCCAGCAGCAGCACCTTGGGCTCTTGCGCAAGCGCTCTGGCAATGTGAACGCGTTGGCGTTCTCCGCCTGACAGGGCTTGCCAAAGGCTTGCCGCTTTTTGCGTCATGCCGGTAGCCATCAACGCCTTAGCAACGATTTGCTGATCCTGCGTACTGCTGGGTTGCAGTGCAGACAGCCAAGGCGTTCTACCCAATTCGACGGCATCTTGTACGGTGATGGCATCAGCGGTTTCCGCGTTCTGCGACACGAATGCGAGCACTTGCGCAATCGCACGCCGGTTCATTCGTTGCAGGGCTTGACCGTTCAAGTGCACATCACCCTTGCTTGGCGATAACACGCCTGACAACAAGCGCAGCAGTGTTGACTTGCCAGAGCCATTGCGGCCGATGATCCCTAAAAACTCACCGTGTTGTACCGACATGCTCACTGCGTGAACAATGGTTTTGCCTTTGATGGCAAAGCCCACGTTTTGAGCTTCAAGGGCGATAGGCTTCAGTGCTTGTTGTGGTGTGTTGCTCATGCATGGCTCCCTCTGCCCTTGAGCAAAATGAAGGCAAACGCAGGTGCCCCCACCAGCGCTGTAATGACACCAATCGGCAAAACCTGGCCTGGAATCAAAATTCTGGAAACCACGTCGGCAGCAATCAAGAAAACCGCACCCATCAGTGCGCAGGCCGGAATCAGGCGCCGGTGTTTCGGGCCTAGCAGTAGCCGTGCGGCATGGGGAACAACCAGACCCACAAAGCCAATGGCCCCCACCACAGACACCATGACTGCCGTGACCAGCGCCGCCGTCAGAAGCAGCACCAATTGCACGCGTCGAACAGCAATGCCGCAAGAAGCGGCAGCTTCACTGCCAAACGTGAAGGCATCGAGTGCCCGCGCGTGCAGGGCGCAAACCACCACACCAATCACAGCAACGGTGAACGCCAATCCGGTATCAGGCCAACGCACAGCACTTAGATTGCCCAGCAACCAGAACATGATGCCGCGCGCTTGTTCCGCGCTGCCAGATTTTGTGATGATGAGCGACGTCAACGCATTGAACAGCTGCGATCCAGCAATGCCCGCCAGAACAATCTGACCACTGTTGCGCAAGCCGCCACGTCCTGCGTAGTGGGCCAGTAAAGCGACGAGGACAAAGGCAAACACAGCACCCGCAAAAGCGCCAAAAGTCATGGAGATGGCTCCTGCACCGATACCCGCGACGGCAACGAGAACTGCGCCGGTAGAGGCGCCTGCAGAAATGCCCAGCAAATAGGGTTCAGCCAGGGCATTGCGCAGCAGCGACTGCAAGATGACGCCAGATACAGCCAAGCCAGCGCCGCAGCTTGCTGCCACCAGAGCGCGAGGCAGGCGATAGTTCCAGATAATGCCTTGGTCAATCAGATCCAGCGCATGTGCACTGCCGAGCAACTTGTTGGCAAGTGTCTGTAGCACGGTTTGTGCAGAAATCTGTGTTTCACCAATCGAGATGCCCAGCGCAATCGCAAGCAAAATTACGCTACAAATACCTGTAGCAACGGCAAAGATGCGCAGACAGCTTCTAGCTGTTGCGTAAAAGGGGGAGGGGCGCATTGAGTCAAGCACGGAAGCTATGCACAGCAAGCAACTGCAGTTTGATGCAGTTGCTTGCTTGGCTACTTACTTGCTGGTTTTTTGAAGTTGCAAGACTGCATCGGCAATTTGTTCCATGCCGTCGGCGATGCGGATCGAGCCTTGGAGTGCGTCCGCATCCACAATTACAATGCGATTATTTTTCACGGCATCCATGTGCTGGGTGACAGGGTCACGCTTGAGGAATTCGAGCTTTTTCTCGTAATCATCTGCAGGGAAACGACGGCGATCCATGCGTGCAATGATCAATACGGAAGGGTTGGCCTTGGCAATGGTCTCCCAGCCCACTGTGGGCCATTCTTCTGCCGAGCCCACGACATTGCGCAAACCCAGCGTGCGCATCATGTAGCCAGCGACGCCTTGCTCACCCGCCATGTAAGGGTCCATGGCCAAGTCGGCGCTAGAAAACCACAGCGCGGCAGAAAGGTTAGCCTGCTGCGACGCTTTGACTTTCGCCACTGCTGCCGCTTGGCGTGCGGTCAATGTGTTGACCAATGACGTGCCCTTGGCCTCTACGTTAAATATTTGCGACAGCTGCTGGATGCTCTTGTACAGCGCCTTCACGTCGTAAAACGCCGTACGGGTGCCGTCAGCTCCGCTGAGATTGTCCTTGCCTTCACAGTCGGATGGCATGGCGTAAGTGGCAATCCCCAAATCATGAAACTGCTCACGCTTGCCGACAGCGCCATCCTTGCCAACCATCCATTCAAATTGAGAAACGACAAGATTGGGACGTTTGCCGATGACGGATTCAAAGCTGGGTGCGTTGTCGGAGAGGCGTGGAACCTTGTCGTTCAGTGCTTTGAACTGAGATTGAACGGCGTTGAACCACAGTGATGTCCCTACCACTTTAGAACCCAAATCCAGTGCATAGAGCATCTCGGTGCCAGCTTGCCCAATGGTGACCGCTGAAGCAGGTGCTTTCTCGTAGGTGACTGTATAACCACAGTTTTGAACCTGCAGCGGATAGTTCGTTGCCGATGCACTCAAAGGCACTGCGCAGGTCGCAGCAATCATCGAAGAAGAGAGGAGAAGTCTACGCATCAGCATCTAAAACTGCTTTCCAAAAAGAGCGGAAAGCGTTAAGGAAGTGAGAGCAAACCATAAGCGCAGCGAAAACCGTGCAAAGACGTGCATCGCAACTGGCTAGCGTGTAGCCGCGTAACGGATAGCCGTTCACTCCCCGTACACCCCGCCGGTTTAAAAGTGGTTCTTCAGCAGTTCTCCTGACTGGCAAGTCATCGCAGACCAACGCCTTCCCAAACCGAAGTTCAGTGGCTTAATGGTGGGCTGCTCATTGCCTACAGTTGCGGGGGCAGTTCCATTTCATGGACTTTTGTGTGCTCACAAAGTCTCTGGATTCTCTTGCGCATCGCTAACCACAATGCACATCCTTACGGAGCTGAAGAGGTCCGTACTGTATCTGACTTTTGCCCAAATTGGCCCAACAAAAAATCATGAAAGCTTTCACACATGCCAGTGCTTGAGGATATTTCGATCTCACTCGTTGCGAACTACCAGCAAGTGGAGGAAATTCTGTTGCAGGCCAGAATTCAGATGTTCTCTGAGCAAATGGATCCCTATGTGACGCCCTCAGATTTAAAGAAATTTGACGAGAACTACATGGCGCCAATGGGGGCCATGTGGCGAGCTTGTAACCGTGCAGGCATAGCTATCGCGACAGCGGGGTATCGCACCTATGACCATCGGTTCAAACATTTTTCGCTGCCTGGAAAAAAAATCGTAGAAGTCACACGTTTGTATGTTGATCCTCAATACCGCAGACTGGGTCTTGCCACCCAGTTGCTCAATCAGCTAAGGCAGCATGCAGTTGCCAATCATGCAGATACGCTGTATTTGCACACGCATCCTTTCCTATCTGGAGCAGTTGACTTTTGGGAGTCTCAAGGATTTCAATTTATTGAACGAGATGAGGACCCAACTTGGCAAACCATACATATGGTGCAGGGCGATATTGCATAAATTGCTGTGCCGCCAGCAGTAGGCATGACGACATGAGCCAGTTCAGTAGAACTCGTTACCGTACTACTAACTGAAAGCACTACAACTCTGCGCTTAAAGCACGAGATTCATTAACCGTCTGGGCAGGGCCTGGTCATGGGTGTGCTTGCCAGCTAATGTCGCAAGGTGCTCGGCTACTCTCTACTCTGGAACGGCGTTGTTGCATAAATCGCGGTGCTGCAGGCCGTAGGCTTGCAGCATGAGTTCACCCAATAAACCGCGCTATCGAACCACGAACTGGACGCAATACAACGCAGCCCTCAAAAGTCGTGGTTCACTGTCGATCTGGTTGGACAAGCGCATGGCCTAGTTCGCCGCTACCAGCGGCAAACGCGGGCGAAGCCCGAGGTTCACTGATGCTGCCATCCAGTTTTAAATTCTCAATTATTACTTTGGTATTTCAAGATGGGGATCAAAAAGGCACAGTGCCAAGTTTATTGCATAGATATGTCTGGAAGCAGCCCACTTCCCAGTTGGAGGCTCTTCAAGAAATATTGAAAGCACTTCCAACTCAAACAGGGGATGCAGTCTTAAAAAAGCTGTGATAGTCTTTAAACCGTTAACTGCCTGATGGCAAAAACAATGCGCCTGAGCTTTTGAAAGGCGCGCATTTGAACCCCCAAGGTTCTATGCAGAGCACTTTGAAACCCGGATGGGGATACAGCACTCCCCATCCAGACCTCACGGTCAGGCTTGGGTATGCGTGTACTCCTTTCCACTTTTGGAAACTTTGGAGATCGACATGACAGCACAAGCAGCACAACGTGAGCTTTTCAACCTGCACACCAACGGTATCGGTTATCTCAACCGTATTCGCTGGGTAGAAACCAAAGGACGTGGCCGTCGCTCAGATCCGTTCCTCGCGTGCAGCATTTCTGCTTTGCGTGGGTCATCTGACGAAGTCCAATACACGCTCTTTGATTTGCGCGTCAGTGGCCAAGATGCCATTGCACTGGTTGATGGTCTACGGACTGAAGTAGAACAAGGCCGCAAGGTTATCGTTTCATTTCGGATCGCAGACATTTACCCACACACCTACGAACGTAAAGTTCTGAGGTGATGTGCAATTGACGGTAGTATCTGATTAGTTAATGAATATTAATTCTATCTTCAGAAGAATTAAAGTATGCATTTTTAAATTAAATATCTTCGCAATAGAACTTAATATTTATATCGATAGCTCAATATTGAACCTATCTGGGCTGCCGTATTACTGAACTAGACAATATAGATAGTCATTACGTTTTATTACCCTGATAATCAAGAAAAAAACGCCACATTGTGGATGTGGCGTTTCTCTAAACAGCGTTGTTTTATGCAGGTCTTACCGGGGTGATAAGACGTGCTCGCGGCGTGCTTGCGGCATTTTGTAGGTTGGTGACAAATCCAATTGCGCCAGCAATGTCTGCCGCAAGCGTAGTGTCCAACTTACTAGAATCATCATTTGGCGAGATCTGCAGCCATGCACCGATCACTTGAGGTGCCGCAATGCGGAACGTATAGTTGCCTGCCATTGCATAGGAGCCTGCTTGGTTAATGTTCGAACTGGACGATTGTGTTTTAGAGACGCTGAAGCATAAGAACCCGCCTCCTTGGGTTGAGTTGGACTGTGATTGCTTGGACAGAGCGGTCGTTTCGTTGACATTACATTGAATACTGATTGTAATATCCTTAGCCAGAAGCAGTGCAACCGGATATGCAGGGAATGGCCCCTTGTTAATAGCAATCGTTGCATTTGTAGCCTGGGAGGTATTAACGTCACCTCCCAGTTCGGATGCGAGCAGTTGACCCCGTGACCATTCCTTAAAACCTGATGCAGTCGAGTCCGGAGTCGTGACTGGATTTTCGTTAATTCTGAAATAGTTCTTCGACATATTGAAGATTTCGGGGTGCATCCAATCACGCTGAATCAGCACTTTGGTAGCAAGCATGCCAATCTTCACTTTGCCTTCAGTGCCAAGGTACTTGCTTGCGAATTCCGAACTTTGTTCCGTACTCTGGCCACCGGCGCTGCCAAAGAAGAGATCAACACTCCAATTCATTTGGCTAAAAAACGTTGACGTCTGTGATGACTGATTCATCGACTTGGTATCAAGGTCTATTGTGACGTACTGCCAGTTAAGGTTTTGTGGTCCCGCCGAGGCTTCTGGCATTTCTGGAGAGCGGGAGCCATCCTCTGGATTGTTAAAATCTGCTGGTGCGGTCTTGTTTCCTTTCCCCATCAGCATTACTGCTTTCACACACGAAGCCAGCATCGCTGCACTCTGCGCTTGAACTTGTTGTAGCTGCGAATTAAGTTGATCGATAATGGGCATAATCATCGATTTAAGGGGTGCGCCTGCTTGGGTCTGTAATAGCTGAGTCGCTTTACGAGCCAAGTCTGTGCCAGCCGAGACCATGCTTGCATTTGCTCCGATCAAACTGTTTTGCGCTGCACCCACTTGGGTCGCAATTTCCTTGATTTGTTCTTTTGTTAGAGACGTAGTCTTAGGTTCTTTCGGTGGATTTTGCTTGTTTAAACCATCGAGCGTTTCATTGACTCCTTTCGTCTTCTCGTCGTCGTCGCCGCCTTTTACTTCAGCATAAATCTGAACAGCTAATACTGCGTTGTTGGTGAAAGAGATCAACAATTTAGTGATGGTATCGTTATACGCAGAAGATGCCGTATTGAAACCGTCAAGCGCATTTTGGATGTCCGCTGCTGACCCCGCAGGGATTTGTGCCAACACAGCGTTCCAAGCATAGATCTGCTGCTGCAAAAACGAGATCGTGTTATTCAACGCTGCTTGCTGAGCATCAGGGCTACTCAGCAAATCTATGAACGTTGTTGACGGAGTAAGAGTGTCACCCCAATTTCCAGGGAAGGCGCTTGAAAGCACTACATTACTGCCGAGCTGCTCTGGTAATACCACAGTGGCTCGGGTCAAGTCATTACGTGCATTGAGCAAAGCCGTCGCCTCTTGAATACTCAAGATAGCGATGGCGTCTTGGTACTGGGTCAGGGGAAACTCGGCTAGCAAACGGTCATGAGCGGCGTTGACTGTTTGAATCTGAGCAGGGGCAACGAGCGCATACCAAATGACATATTGTGACCACCAATCTTTCGCTCCACTAGCCTCCAGTTCGGCCAGCTTGCTCGCTTGCAATTGCGCCCAATTTTGCTTAGCGACGTTCCATAGCCCACTCAAATAAGAATACTGATCGAGGACCGACATAGTCACCACTTGGCCGTCGATGTTCATTTGAGTTGTTTTGCTCAACCTTTCTTGCATCAAGGCCTGTAATTGCGCGAGCAACTTATTAGGGATCGGACCGTACTGATTAATCGCTTGCTGGTACCTATCTGAAACTTTAGTCCCATCGGGCTGAGTTATGGTCGCTATCGGATAGTGCTGATCGAACAGTTTCGATTGAGCCACGCTTGAAAGAATTGATCCCGGTGTAGATCCGTCCGAAGTAAAAGATTGCGGTTCTAGAACTGTTCCAGGCCATACCAAAGAGAATAATTGCCTTGGATTGTTATTCCCGTACAAGTTGGAGAATGCTTGGTACAACATGTCTGTTGGACTCATTGCAGGAGGCGCATCTTTAAGATCAATTGATTCTTTAATAGCGCTACTATTTACTGTGCGATTGGGAGATGAAAAATTCTTTGTTGGCACGTTGGACGTGAGCTTGCAATCACGCACAATGTGCGTTACCTGATCGTTACCAATACGCTGAATAAGGACATATTCTTTTGTCTGTGCTATGTTGATTTTAGAAAAAACTTCGGCTTCCAAATTCTCAGCTTGCTCTTCAGACAAATCTTCGAATGCCCACCCTTCGCCAGTATCATAAAGAAGTGCGTATGGCTTATTTGATGGCAGTCGAATCATAAAAGTAACTGCCAACTCGTCCTCCATATAGCCGGAAAGCTCCAGCATGTTATCTTTATTTTGGTGCTTAAAATTTTGTTTATTGCGGGCAGTGTTGTTATGCCATTTGCAAAGAGGCATTAGATAACAACTACCGCCATCGATTACTTTACCATCAGGGTCGGTCGTCATATGCCCACCAAGGTAATCATTTGGGTGAGACTTATTAGGCGGAGCTGGACAATTAGTCACATAGCAATTACCAGTAATACCATTTTTCTCTAATAAATCTAACCAAGATGTTGCTTTGCTGCCTGGAACGAGTGGGTCATCAGAACTTCCATCTACATTATAAAGATCATCAGTAACTGTAACCTTCTCTGCTTTAGTAGACTTTATTCCATTATTTTGAGCTAGTTCTACGAATTCCTGAATTTTTTTTCGTTCCAAGTTACTAGTTGCCATCAATTACTCCGATTTAGATGTTGACGTGAATGACCTGTAATAGGGAATTCGATAATCACGGCTGATTTGTTGATGTTATGACTGCCGAAACAAACCCCGTAAAAATGTATCAGATTGCTACTGAGTAGCTGATACCTTCTATCCGGCTAGCAAAAGCAAGTTCACGTAAAACCAAAATAACAATCCTGAAGTTACTATTCGCTAGCAGAAAATTGGATGTTCAGCACGCCGAAACCGTCCACTCTGCACCGCACGGTTTCCGGCTGACAATTCGTAACACCCCACCTATGGTGTGCTGCTATGCATACCGGCCCTTTCTCGTTCATCCAGGCACTGTCTCTCAAGCAGCACCGCGCTAAAACTGACTTTCCGTACCTGGGGCGTGACCTGATGGATCGCCAGCAGGCGATCTTTACCATCACCGAATCCCTCAATTGCTTGGGCCACGCAGGGCGCACCAGCGCCTTACTGCGATGGCTAGGGCGGTTTGATGGGCTTGAGATATGCACCTAGAAGAGGACCCCGTGCTGTGTGTTTGCAAACTGCTGCTGCAACACGTTGGCAACCAGCCCACAGACACCAAGCACCGCACCTGGGAGTGGCTCATCTCTTCGATACTTCGCCTGCACTTTGTGCAAACGCACAGCTGCTGGGGCACGGAGTCAAAATCCCGTATCAAGTGGGACCCTCTGGCGCAAACTTGGATGGAGTTTCTGGAAGAGGGCATGGAGGGCGAAACCCTCTCCACCTGGATGCCTGGAGCAGGCAATCCTGACTTGGACCGTCGAAGTGCGGCCGCTCTGCTGACGGGCTGCGTGTGATGCGTCTACTTGGCCCATTTCAAGCTGGGGCAAGCTTGGTTAAGAAGTGGCTACTGCCAGCCCAGAACCCAATCGCCGTCCAAACTGTTGAGGCTGTACCAGTCAAACCGCTTGTGGCCGGTACTGAGCCAGGATGGCTGCGTGTATGCAATGCACCGGATCTGCTGCAGTGCGTGAAGGCAGACAAAGCTCTCGCAGAAATCTGGCGCCAATCGAAGCAATCTGAAGAGGTATGGAAGCGCGATCTGCTGCCTGCGATTCATCGCTATGCAGAGTTTGTGCAGCTGATGCCGGACTCCGAAGCCCACCACCATGCCCACGCTGGTGGGCTCTTGTCGCACACCATTGAGGTGCTGCTGGTCTCAATGACACGGCGCAATGCATATTTTCTGCCCGAGGGCAGTCCCATTGAAATCATTGATGCGCAGCGCGATCAATGGACTTACGTGGTGTTCTTTGCCGCCTTGTTGCACGACATCGCCAAGCCCATGACGGACTTGCGCATTCAGTGGCGGTGCGACGGTATGGCCGACTCCGTGCGCTGGATGCCAGCGGGCGGCAGTCTTCACCAGATCATGGATCAGCGCAAAGAGGGCGAATATCTGGTGAACTTTGCCCCCAAGAGCCAGCGTGACTACACGGCCCACACCAGATTGGCGCAAACACTGCTGCCAAGAATTGCACCAGCATCGGCTTTGTCGTTCCTCTCCCGGTATCCACAAGCGCTTGTCGTACTGGAGAATTACCTGTGTGGCCAGGACAAAGAAAGTCTGGTGGCCAAGATCGTCAAGAGCGCTGACAGCCTCTCCACCAAGCGGGCGTTGACCCATGGCAGCAAGGCCCGGTTTGCTTCGGCTAAAGCTGTGCCACTCATTGATTTGATGATGCAGGCCATCTCCAGCATGCTGCAAGCTGGTACGGTGTTGCCGCTCAATCGCAATGGTGCTGCGGGTTGGGTGTTTGAAGGATCAGTGTGGTTTGTGGCCAAGCGCTTGGCCGACAGCGTGCGCGAGTGGGTCAAGGCCCATGAGCCAGAGGAGGCCATTCCTGGCCAAGCCAAGAATGACCGGCTGTTTGACACTTGGCAGGACTATGGCGTCATCGATTTGAACCCTGTAACAGGCCAAGCGATCTGGTATGTCGAAGTTCACGGCAGTGAAGGGGAGCAGGGCGGCTACGTGCATGAGTTTTCTATGCTGCGGTTTCCGCTTTCTAAGCTGTTTCAAAGCGAGAGTCAGTACCCTGCTGCAATGCGTGGCCATCTGGTGCTCAAGGACAAACGCAAAGCTGGTGCAGACCACGAGGATCAAGAGCCTGCTCCAATGCTTGCTGTACTAGGACAAGCTCAAGCTGCTGCAAATTTGGATGTTGAGGATGGGGCAACGACCGGCATTCCATTGGCCGATGCGCCAACCGATCAGTTTCAGACAGCTAATACTGCTGCAGTTGCACAACCGACTAAAGCTGCTGCAAAGTCAGATCCGAAGTTGGCCAACGTCATGCGCAGTCCATCATTCAACAAGGCTCCTGCGCCAAAACCCGCCACGCAAGAACGGCCTAAACAGCCTGCGGCAAGTTCTCCAGCTCCAGTTGCTGCAACACCACCTAAAGCTGCGACAAAGCCAGCCAATGACAAGCCAGCTGGGCCAGTTGTCAATGTGAGCCCTGCGGTCGTCAAGCCAGCGAAGCCGAATCAGCATGCTGCAGGCGAGGATGCTTACCTGTTGGATGAGGACTCACCGTTTCTGGCGATGGAAGAAAGCGCCCGAGCGCCCAGCAAGCCGCATCAAGCTGCCAAGCCACCCACAGCCGTCAAAGCGCACACAGCGCCTGCAGTGCAATCACATCAATCTGGCGCAACTGCGTCGCCCGCTCCAGCGCAGCCCGTGCCATCGCCCGCGAAGCCACCGCAAGCAGCTAAACCTGCAGCAAATACGGCGAAGCCGCTACCGAAGGTGAGTAGGGAGTTTCGCAACTTCATGGACGAGGTGCCAGAGGTTTTGCCGCGTACTGCCGCGAGAGCTGCACCAGCTGCTGCGATAGCTCAGGAGCCGGTCTTGCTCCTGCAGCAATTGCCTAAGCTGCCAGGCCATGAGGATGACAAGCCACCAGCTGAGCCCAGCGAGCTTGCAGTGGACTTCATGCGCTGGCTCCAGCAAGGGCTGGTCAGCCGCGAACTCAAATACAACGAGACCGGGGCCGCTGTTCACTTTGTGCCCGAGGGCATGGCTTTGGTGTCACCGCGGATCTTCAAGGATTACGCAACACATGCCGGTGATGAGGCGGATCTGCGTGATCTGGGCACCAAGGTACAGCGGGAGCTAATCAAGTGCGGTTGGCACTTGCCTGGACCGAATCGCACCAACATCGTCAAGTACGCGATCCATGGGCGTGGAAACGTGGAAGTCGGCAATCTCTCCTGCGTGGTCCTGGTCGAACCTGGACGCTGGGTGCAGCCCGTGCCACCCAGCAATCCAGCCTTGGTTAAAAAGTAACTACGTATAGGGGAAATTATGGATGGCTTTGCATGGCAGGCGTTAGGCCTAGTGACGGCTACTTTGGCAGCAAGTTGGTGTCTTGGTTGGGCCGTAAGGTTTTGGCGCAACTCAGAACAAGAGCAACGTCAGCAGGAGGCGGAAAAGACTTTGCGCGCACACGGCTTGCAATCCCGTGTTTATCTGGCTTCCTTTGCCTGCAAGTCTAAAGAGTTGCGCAAAGCGCTGGAAACCTACGATTTTTCAAACCGTCTGGTGCTGGATGCAGATGGAAATTTGGTGGGCGGCGTACTGCCTAGTATGAAATCAAGTGGTCCCAGCCTGCGCCTAGTTGTAGATAACACCAAGTCTAAGCAATGAGTTCATGTAAACAAGAAATGCGCCAGCGTAAAAGATGGAGCAAGCGTCCCTGGCAATTCAAACTGGATCATCGTATGAACGTGCTTGCCGCGTGGGTGCAAGGATGGATCAGCATAAGGTCACTGGCTAGAGGTTTGCGTTATCCGCATGCCATCGTCGCTTTGCCGGTGGTCGGTGAATCAGGCATGCTTTTGGTGTGTCCAGATGCCATAGAAGTCATGTTTGGAGGTGATTGACAGTTGACAGTTCGAGGCATTGCACATAGAGTGCAAACCGTGCGTCAACGCGGAGTAGTCGCAGAGATTTCAAAGAAGTACTTCAAAAACAAGGCCTTACGGGCCAATTTTTTGAGTTTTTGAAAAAGATACAATGTATATTTTTTGACACTTCTGGAGCAGCAAGGGGATGGGATAAGTAATTGAAATTCTTATCTATTCGGCCTTTCTAGGTCAGGACGAAACTTTTTTTCGACCAATTGCTCGAGCAACTAAGATTAGTCCTAGTTAGCATTTGATGAAAGCTTTGACTGTTGTTTGGTTCACCCATTCAACGAGGTCAAAATGTTCACTATTGCTGTTGTTTCCACCAAGGGTGGAGTAGGTAAGACAACTCTCGCAGCCAACTTGGGCGGATTGCTGCGAGACATCGGTTTAAGAACTCTGCTCATCGACGCAGACGTTCAGCCATCACTCACCCGTTACTACCATTTAGAGCACGAGGCTCCGCAAGGCCTCACTGAGTTAATTCGCTCTGGTGTTCTTTCGCAAGAATGCATCTCTCATTGCCAGTTGTCCCCGGCTAGTTTTTTGGCTAAGGCGGACAAGGTTCCACAGTCTCTAGGTGGCGTCCTTCACTTGGTCAAGTCGGATACTCGTGACGGCAAGCTGCAAGACTGGATGAGTGGCCGCATGGGCTTGGACATGCTCATGCGCCTGAATATGCCACTGAGGCACCCCAGTGTGACAAGCGCTTATGACGTGGTCATCATTGACACCCAAGGTGCAATTGGTCACCTTCAGGATGCTGCTGTAAACGCAGCAGACCAGTTGTTGGTGCCTGTGTCACCTGACATCGTTTCAGCACGCGAATTCTTGGATGGCACGATCTCATTGCTGGATCGTCATGAGTGCGCAGCTCATGTGGGCTTGAAGATGCCTCCCATGCGAGCTGTGCTGACACGCACAGAAAAGACAACTGATTCCAAGCTGATTTCAGAGTTGATCCGCGAGCATTTCATCCATATGCGTGGTCGTGTGAGCATGTTGGAAACTGTGGTTCCTGCTGCGGTTGCTTACCGCAAAGCTGCCACTGCGCAGGTTCCCGTTCACTGGATCGACCCCATCAAACAGTCTGACGTAATGCACAAGCTCATGTGGGAGTTCATTCCCAGCGTGGCTGGTATGTGCGCGTCCAACCATTCCGATTTCATCGATTTGAACGCAACCCACGACAGCCAGTGATCGTGAGGTACGTATGCGCACGCCCGGATCGCTCACAGCGGCTCAGCGTGCTGCCAGCCTGCATCAGCAGGCTGCAGACGCTGCAGCAGCAAAAAAAGCCACAACTACACAATCAACACCACAGGACAGCATGACTGGTGCTACTGACAAACCTCTGAGCGCTCACGAAAAGAGAGTGCAAGCTGCACGCGAATCGTTGAAAACAACGACGAACAACGCGACGGCGCACATTGATCCGATGGACGAAGTTGATGGGTCCATCACGATCTTGTCGATCAACGACATCGTCACCTATAGCCATAACCCACGGTCTAAACCCAATTCAAAACGCGCTGAGATCAAGGTCAGTTTGCAGGCTGAGGGGCGCATTACCAACACCATCACTGTCACCCGACGCTCTCCAAAAGAGAAGTATTTCCCGTATGGCGGTGGTAATACGCGAGTTGAACTTTGCAAAGAGTTGTTTGCAGAGGGTGATGAACGCTTTGCAACATTGCATGTACTCACTAAAAAGTGGCCAGGAGAAGCTGCTGTTATTACTGCGCATCTGTCCGAAAATGATAACCGAGGTGATATTTCATTTTGGGAGCGCACTCAAGGTGTTGTTAAGTTCAAAACTGAATATGAATTGGAAACAGGAAAGAAATTATCTGCGAATGAATTAAACAAAGAATTAAAATCGAAAGGCTTGTCTTATGGTGTGCGTATGGTTCAAAACTTTATCTTCGCACATGAAAACCTGAGCCTAATCGGTCCATGGATTAAAGCTGACGAAATAAACGCAATCATTAGACCTGTAGTTAGTTCATTATTTGACATAGGAACTAAATTCGATAAATCTGATGAAGTTAAAAATGCATTAGATGAAATCATGCTCATGCATGGGCAAGACCTTGAATCTACTGAACTGGCTAATAAAGACAAAGAGCCAGCCAGCAGGCAAGAGCCAAAGCTTGATGTTCAAGGTTTAATTACTGACTTTCAAACAGTAGTTGCAAAGGTTTTGAAGCTGCAAGTGGACAATATGCCCGTAGTTATTCAAGCCTTGACTTTGACCCCCAATTTGTCTGTCGAAGAAATTCAACAAATCAAAGCGGCTGAAAAAGAACCAAAGAATAAGCAACCGCAACAGTCCCCGCTTGGGGGAATGTTTTCTGGAGTGAAAGGAAAATCAAGTACATCTACCAAAACAGATCAGCAGACACCAAAAAACAATAATTCTGATTTTGAAAAGCAGTTGATTGCAGCATTTTCTAATCTCAATGCTGCCGTTCCAATCGCAGACTTCCTTAAAACCGATCCGCGATTGCCTTATGGCTTCTTTGTAGATTTTCCTGCGTCCATGGATAGCTTGGATGGCAAGCCAGTGGGCGATGAGATGGCGGGTTTACGTGAAGCGTTGTGGCCGGTGCTTGCAAGCATGAGCGGGCAGGCTAATGAAGCCTTCGCGCACGCGATTCCTGATAACAGTTCTTGGGCGCTCACGAGAGCACAAGGACTGGATGCTTTGACAGCAAGCTGTATTACGGCTGGTGTGGCCATGCGCAATGGCCTTATCTATGTGACTTCAATGCATGTTTGGATGCTCATGTCACACGCGGTGGTTGGCCCCGCATTCATGTCGCTGATGAAAGTTCTTTCAGAGCATCACGTGAGTGATCCTGCGAAATTTCAAATTAGCTTCAAATCGCTTTTCTCTTAATTAATTTGTGAGTCCGGTTCGCCATGCCCGCTACGAGCATTCCTGTTCAAATTCAAAACAATCAGCAGCTCAATTTCTTGGTGCTGAGTGAATTTATTCGTTTAATTGAAACAGCGAACGGACTCGATCAGTTATTAAATATGGGCTTCGATGCGGAATTGATTGATCAACTCCGCAATCGTTCAGCCCGTGATTTACTTAGTCTTTCAGATCGTTCAAGCGGATTTACTGTTAATTTTCATCCTAAAGAATTACTCACGCACCTCAATGGTATTGACCGCCAGCGTCGTGACGACGAAATGTGCGAATACTTTGTTATTCATGGTGCATCACGGCAGTTGCTCTGCAAATTATTCAAGCGCACAGGGGACGAAGTGCGCCAATTACGAGAGATGTTAGTTGGTCGCGGAAGTGTCGGTAGAACAGGTTTACCAAAGAGCTTAAAGGTTCGGGATCAAATCCATCACGCTTGGCACTCGATTATTAAGGACTCACCTGGGCAGTCCTTGCGATTTTGGTTGTATGAACTACATCAGCAGTTCCCGAATTACACCATTGAAACTCTTTACTCCACCCTCAAAGAGTTTGAAGATGGTGATCAAAGTTTAATGATTGAGCATGATCATTCAAATCCGGTTAAATAAATAATTTAGAAATCAAGTTCACTGGAAATAATAATTATGCAAGATAACAACTATCTCCAAACCGCCATGTTGTTGGAATGGATTGGACAAGCACCTATTGTTATTAATAGAGCCTTTATCGATTTAACTGGCAATGTCTTGACTGCGCTTTGGCTGTCTTACGCAATTGAAAAAATCAAAGAAGTAGATGCGCAAGAGGGTGGCTCATCGACTGTATTAATTTGCATGTCCTCAGCTGAGTGCGAAAAGCAAACCGGCATCACGCGTGCCCAGCAACAAACCTGCCGTAAAACGCTGGTCTCGCTTGGTTTGCTCAGTGAGGAGGGCAAGCAGGGCAAGGTGCTGAACTACCGCATTCATTTGAACAAGATGATGCAGATGCTGGAGCTGCAAGTTAAGCCCATGGCCGAGGCACTCCAGCGGTCAGACGTTCTTGCTCTGACCGCACAAGGAAATGCGCTTGAAGCTCAATTGGGCATTGACTGGTGGAATGGGCTGGATGAGGAGCAACGCAAGCACTGGATGACCAAAGCAGGCAACACAGGTATCGCTGGAGATGCTTGGTCTGCTTACATAAACGAGCAGCCACAGGTGTCGTAATCCTGGAGCAACTCAGTGAGCATGCAACTTCAGCCAAGCTTTCCAACACCGGGTGTTGGCGTGTCTGGCGCGATGAGCCCCAGTCAGCCTCCAAAGGCTCCCTATGAGCAGATCCTGCTTCACCTGGATGAACGCGGCTTTGTGCCGTTCCATCCAGCACTCTCAGAAAAATTTGGCCATAAAGCCGCGATTTTCGTAGGCATGGCCCTGTACTGGACAAGACACAACTACCGCAAGCACCCTGAACGCGGTGGTTGGTTTCACATGTCCATGACCCAATGGCGCAACAGCATTGGACTGTCACGCTCTGAACAAGAATCCGTGCGCGAAGCGCTGATGGAAGTTGGCGTGCTGGAAGAGTTCTTGGTTGGGCGACCTGCGGTCATGAACTACCGCATCAATGTTGCTGCGCTGGCCAAGCAGTTGGCCATCAACCAAGCGCCCAATGCTCCTTTGAACTGGGATACCGCGCAAAGTTGGTTTCGAGGTTGTCACAGCTACTACAAGCCATTAACTGACGTGGTTGGGAACATTGCAGCAGGCCTGTATCTCTCGTTCCTGCTTCAACGTCACCGTGACTGTCTCAAGCGCGGTCAATTGGACAATGGCTGCATCTCAGTCACTCAAGACTTGATTGCAGAACACTTGCACCTGGGCGTGAAGGTTCAGCGTAATGCGCGTGATCGCCTCAAACGTGCAGGACTGATTCAAGAGTCTGGCCCTGGTGGCTCACTTGTGCGCGTGAACATGGACGCTGTCCTGATGTGCCTGCGTGGACAAGCAACGAAGCCGCTTAAAGGACGAGCTGCTGCTTTGGCTAAAGCTGCTGTGAGTACAGCTCCAGCCGCATCCAAAAGCGCGGGCAATGGTGCCAATACCGAATCAGGTGTAAACCTGTCAGGGCTTGGTATCGCATTCAGCCAGTTGTCCTTGGGCATGTCCTGTGCCCGCAATGAGGAATCCAAGCCCAAAGTGACGCGCCCACGCGACCTGCTGCTGGACTTTCTCAATGAGCAGCGACCTGTCGAAATCCGACAAGTCAACACTGCACACCCAGCACAGTCCGTAGCTACTTTCGATAGCGAAATATTCAAGCGTGACAGGGCTTTGCTTCGTTCGGCGGTATTGATTGCTGTCGATGACAACCCCCCAGCGAACTTTGCCGTTTCCTGCAAACTTGAATCTGCCCAAACCTGCAACCAAGAATTGCCGAAACCTGCAAGCTATATACAAAGGGATGTTCTACAAAGGGATGTAGTTAATACAACTACTACTGCAAGTTGTAGTGGTGGATTTTCATCATCACCAAGAATTTCTGTGGATGCTGGCTCACTTGTTCTGCCAGACAACCTCACTGGCTTGCACACCAACCAAGTCTTGGACGTGTTGAGTGGAGCGCCTGCATCTGAGCACCAGCGACTTTTGGATGAGCTTTGCGGACAAATGCGCAACAAGACCATCCACAACCCTGCAGGCTGGTTGTTTGGTCTCATCCGCAAGATGCAGTCCGGGCCTTTAGTTTTGACTTATGCCGATGGCATTGCAGCTGATCGCTTGGCAGCAGCCAACACAAGCTTTGCACCTGAACAGGTCAATCCGCGCTTTGCTCAGCACCAAGATTTGCAGGAAGCAATGCGTTTGATTCAGCCAGGCTTGGTTTACCGCTTGGATTCGACCGGCACGCTGGTTGTCTTTGACAAAGCCACTGGCAACTTGCGCGGCAAACGCATCAACGACGCGTGGCGCGTGTTGCTCACTGGCGGGGCAATTGTTCAAGCCCAGCGCGAAGGGAAACTTTCGATTGTTGAGGCTGATGAGGATGGGAGGCAATAGGTTGAAGGAGTTAAACCCCACAAGACTTATGTCTCCGTCGGCACGGCGTGCCAAGTTAGTCAATTTGTCTCAGTTGGCAAGGCTTGCCAAGTTAGCCAATTTGTCTCAGTCTAGTTAGGAGCATTCATGATGAATTGCAATGAATTATTTGCGCAGTTAGTTCAGCGTTTTCGTTCTTATGAATATGCTGCCGTTCTTTGGATTTGCTTAAAAGAACACGCTGACGTTAAAGAGTACGCAGTTTCTACTCTTCGATTGGCTGATCAACAGTTATGCGGTTCTCTTAATCAAAAGATGGCACATCGTGTTCTACAGAGACTGCATGAACAAGGTTTTATACAAGTTAGCGTTGTACGCAATTCAAAAACTCTTGTGAAAGTAAATCGTGAAGCGGTGCTTGATTTTTTGCGTCAGCCGCTTCCCGCCCGATTACCTGCATGCAGCGACAAGAAATTTCCATTTCTTGAAGCATGGAATGCGGATTTAGCCGCTGTAGCAAAGGCCGCAGAAAATACGCAACCATCATAGTGATGCGTTGAGCGCCTTATTTAAGAACCCCTGATTAATTTGTAAATCACCCATTAAATTGGAGAGTGAAGTGGCGACCTCATCAAGTATTAAAAACCCCCGGAGCGTAGTATTCGGCAGTACGTTTCCTGTACCAGCGTTTGAAAAAGAGAACAATTCTCCGTTCGATGATGGATATTCCATTGAGAAAGAAGAAACTGCCTTGGCGGCATATATCGCTGGTGGTGCGAATGAAAATGACCCACTGCATGACCGATATATTGAATTGCAAGATCGCCGTGAGCGTCTTGAGCTGTTGGCGCGGGAGCGTGATGAGCGTTCTGGCGCAGATCCAATTGTTTCTAATGCTGAAGCACGCGGTGTAGAAGACCTGGGTGGCCTGGTTGATGAGGGTGTGGATCAAATGACGATTCACACAATTGAAGCCCATCGAATGTTTGTCGGGCGTGCCCGAGAAGTCGGGAAACCAAGTACAGCGATTATTGGCGGCAAGCGTGTTGCATCTGCATTGCGCAATCTCTGGCTACTGACCGTCAATGACAATCCTTACGCTGACTGGGCCTTGGTTCGTCATGAGCATTCCGTGGACCAAGTGCTCAAGCATTTGCGTGAAGAAACAGTTAAAGCCGAAGCCTCGTTGAATTCGATTCGACAAAAGGGGTTGAATTTCTCGGTGCTTTCTTCTTCAAGCCCGGTGACTTTGAATTTGGGTTTCCGTAGCCCTTACGGTTATTCCATTTCCATGCTGATGGTGGAATACGACTACTTCGTGCGCGTGCAGAAAACCTTGCAGCGCAAAAACATGCAAACCGATGTAGATGCACGCAAAGCTTTGTCAGCTGTTTCACGCGGCATCCTAAGCATTTTCTATGGGACAACCCGTTTTGACCGTTGGCTCGGACAAGCAGAAATTCGTACTTTGAGCCGAATTGATTGGGTGAGTGAAGACAAGGATGCCAAGGGGCGTGTGGAGTTTGCCCTGCAGGCATTTGGCCCTGTCCCATCCGCTATCTACACAGGAGAGCTTGCTCCATCGCATTCGCGCCGTCGCTACTCCCTGACTGAGGCAGAGCGCGAACTGCTTAAAACCGTGGGAGGCCAGTTGCAGGAAGCTGAGGAGCAAGTGGCTAATTCTGGCGATCAAACACATACAACTGGTACTGAGTCCGCTTGAAACAGATTGCTTTAGGTTGGAGCAGTATTAATGAAAGGGTCTTGTGTGAAAAAGGGCGAGGTGTTTAAAGGGCTAGTAAATCAAGATGAGTCAGGCGAAGCCGTCAATAACGTAATTTGGGCACGCCAAGCATCGGTTAATCAAGACTGTCAAAACCGAGTTGACGTAAAGGCCCTTACGGGTAGGGGCACCCTGGCTAATCTGCGACAAGAAGTTGCCAAGATTGACGAGCTTGTTTCAAAGATGAATGAGCTTGTTCAAATGACTAAATCCATTCCCGGACTGGGCATCTACTTGGTATTGCACCAGCGCACATCCAGTGGTTATGTTTTTCTGCGCTGGCGCGAAAGACTGGGCAGTAACCGCCATCTCAATTGGGATGATGTTTCCGACCTCACGCGAGGTCAGCCGCCAGAAGTTCGTAAATGGTGCCAAGACACATCGGCCTACGCACAAGAACTCAATGCAAAGCATCTGCGTTCACGTGAAGCAATCAAAGGTATTCGCAAGCAAGTACAGCACCGCGAACCTCACTTGTTTCAACGAAACATTTTTTAAGCGTTTTATGCATATCCTGCTGTGGTGCGGCAGGCCATGCTTTTTTTGTAGCACCGCGAGGAATATTCCATGCAGAACATCTTTATTGGCAAAGGCAATTTGGCCAACTCTCCTGACCTGAAAATTCTCAATGGCCGCAATGGTGAGTTTCAAGTTGCGACGATGCGTGTCATGTTTGCGCGTTATGCACGCAATGAAGAAACAGGCAAGGTAGATCAAACAGGAGGTTTTTGGCGCGAAGTGGAAATCTATGGCCACAAGGCTGCGGATGTGGCCAAACATTTGCGCAAGGGCTGTCGTGTTCTGGTGATTGGTGAGGAGCAAGAGTACATGGGCACCGATGATGCCGGTAATAAAGTCCAAGTATTCAAAATCGTTGCAGAAGATGTTGCCTTGCAACTGACGCGTATTGAAAAAATCACCTTCGCCGCGCCTTCAGCTCGACAAACTCAGCAAGAGCCGGATTACTCCGAAGCATCCTAATAATTGATTCAAGGAGTTTCAAATGGGTGAGCGCATTCAACTGACACAGACAGAAGAATTGATCATTCTCGATGACGCCGAATATTTCATGATCTTGCTTTTAAGTCTTGAAATGAAAGACAGCGAGGCACCAGCGTATTTGCATGTACGCGGTTTGAAAGGTCACGATTGTTTGGGTCATTGCTGGCAGCAAACGGATGGAAGCTGGGATGCACGACTGAATGTGATCTATGACGATGCCAGCAATAGCGACTCCGTGCTGCTTGGAAATTTTGATCATCGGGTCGATGCCATCATTCACCTGTGGCAGCAGCGCAAGCAAGCATTCAGCATTTGAATTTCTAGACCTCCTAGTGACGCAAAACGTCGCCACCTCAAAATTTGTCACAGGAGTGGTTTGTGAATTTAAGTCCTCAGCTTCAACCTGTAGGCCTAGCCCCGGTCAACATCTCACCACCGGAGCTGCTTTTAAAAGCCTGCAGTGACGGTCAGCGACTGGGCCTGCAGCTGGTAGCTGTAGCAGGACTGCAGCGTCCGCTGGCGGATTACGGCGGCTGGTGGTGTTCAGCCAGGCGCATGTGGCTACTGAGTGCGACCTCACCAGAAAGAGTTCTGGAAGTCTTGCAGCATGCCTACTCTGGGCAGTTCGTGGATCTGGAAGAGGCGGATGTCACCTTGCGTGCCGCCATGGCAGCACCTCAAGCTGACTACTTCACTGAGCTGCTGGACGTGCAGGTTTTTCCGCTGGCCAAGGGCGACTTGTCGCGTGGCATGTGGGCGGTGAGCTTTCAATACGATCCGCTGTGTGTGCAGGCAATGCGCAGCCTTGGCGGGTACTTCCACAAGCATGCAGCAGCTTGGCAAGTGCGGGCCACGCCGAATGTAATTGAGCAGCGGCTTGCAAGCATTGCAGGCGTCAAACCAGAATTTATCTTTGTCCATGAGCAGCCGGTAGTTCTGGAAGAACTCAGTGACTCCAGCTCGCAGGGCTCACCCATTGTTGTGCCTGCAGCTCCACCACCCCAAGGGGGAGGTGCTGGCGCCAAAGATGAAGAGGGCAGTGGGTTCTTTTCTACCGAGCGTGACCACGATGATGGGCTGCAGGTTGACCATGTATTGCTGGACGCCATGCAAGCGCAGGGCTTGTTGCGGGACTACCAGGCTCAAGGTGTTGCCTTCATGATGTCCCAGACTGGTGCCTGTATGGGCGACGACATGGGCCTTGGCAAGAGCCGTCAGACGGTGGTGGCCAGCCGCATGGCAGCAGGCAAGCAACGCGTGCTAATCGCCTGTCCAGCTTCGCTGCGCTTGAACTGGGAGCGCGAGATCAAGATGGTGTACCCCGATGCTGTGATTGGCATGGTGGGTGAAGACCGTATGGCCACACTGCAAGGGTGCGACTGGGTGATTGGCAACTATGAGCGCATGGGTGGTCTGGTGCGTGAAGTAGGGCTTGAGTTTGCCGTCATGGCCGTGGACGAAGCCCATTACCTCAAGGAGTACCAAAGCGGCCGCACGCGCAATGTGTTCATGCTGGCAGCTCGTATCCAGCGCTGCTACGTAGTCACAGGAACGCCCTTGCTTAACCGTGAGGTGGAAATGCACACTTTGCTGCGCATCACTGGCCATCGCCTTGGGCACCTGTCACTGGCTGACTTCCGTAAGACCTATGCAGGTTCTCCAGAAAAGCGGGCAGCTCTGGCCAGTGCTATTGAAGGCTGGATGATCAGGCGCAGCAAGTCGGTTTTGACCGAGCTGGGCAGCAAGCAACGCCAGATGCGGTACATCTCACCGGCTGAGGGCATGGACGCATACAAGGAAATCTATGCGGACATGACGCTGCAGGCGATGCCCAAGATTGTGCGCCTGCGTAAGACACTGGAGACGCTGAAGATTCCATTCCTGGTCGAGACCGTGCTTGCCATGGGCGAGGATGACAAGATCATCATCTTCTGCGAGTACATGAGTTCGGTCCAGGTGCTCAAAGACACGCTGAGCGCCTTGCAGGTCCGCTGTGTCAGTCTGGTGGGGGCTGACTCAGCCAAACGCCGTCAGGCCGCTGTAGATGCGTTCCAGGACGTTCCAGAGGTCAAAGTCTTTATTGGCTCAACCATGGCTGCTGGCGTGGGCATCACATTGACTGCAGCAAACATCGTGGCATTTGCATCCATGCCTTGGACACCGGCGCTGATGCGCCAGGCAGAAGATCGTGCTTACAGACTGGGGCAAAAGCGTGATGTGCTTGTCCTGGTGCCCATCATTCCGGGAACGATCGATGAGGGCGTTCTTGCGCTTCAGGACAACAAGCGCACGACCGAAGTGGAGGTGATTGAAGCTGCCAAGATGGCTTTGCCAAGTGAACAACGATGCTCTGTTTCTGTGATGCCTAAATTTGTAGAAGATGAAATTAGTTCATTAATATGAGTATTATTTGTTCAAATAGTCATACGCATTTGACAAATACCATTAAGCATCTGCAAGTAATTGTTTTTTTCTGCTAAGCATCGTTTGACAAATAACCTGTAAGCAGCTTGGTTCGGTAAAATTACTGATGCATGCTCGATTTCAAAGTTAAAACCACCAGGGCATCTCCACTCTCTCTCGTGTGTCCAATCAATTATAGATTTTTCGTTTGAAAGGTCGAAATTAACTATTCGCCAATATTGATCTGGAGGAAGAAATTCCTTTGCTATCGCTGTCTGTTCATAAATTACAGGGCGTACACCCTTTTTAAAAGCATATAACTTTGAAAATTGTAATCCGCAAGCTTTGTAACGAACTTTTGCTTTATCATTAATTTTGCGATAATTTTGCTCATTGATAATATTTTGCCCAATTCCTATTATTGGGGACTCTTGGAAGCATGTAGCTGAGATGTTTCCATTGATAAATCCTTTCTCTGAGGTGCTTGGTTTTATTATTCGACTGTCTAGAATTTGAAATAAAGAATCTACTAAATGTTCAACCTCATTTTTAGAGCTATCAACCCCTCTTGTTAAATGCACTATGGAAAGAGAGAGGTCAGTTCGATCCATAATGCGACTACGCCATGCATCGTGATCAAAGCTATTCATTAATTAAATTCTGGTTAAATTTCATAATGATAATGTACTCATGAAATACATAAAATGGATTATTAATAATAAAAAATCCACATGTAAGTGGATTTTTCATTAAAATAAATTATACTGTCTTGTAATTATTAAGCTATTGTATATTTGGTGCGATCTTTGTCTTTGATCCACAGTGGCGGTTTACCACGGCCTGTCCATGTGCTTCCAGTTACTGGGTCACGGTACTTAGGCTCAACGACTGAGCCAGAAGTTGCTCTTTGCTTCTTGGCAGGGAAAATGTCTTCTGCAGAAAGACCGTACTCTGAAACCAGTGTTTGAATCTTGCTCAATGCACCAGCGATTTCAGCTGCGCGTGCTTCAGCAATCTGTTGCTCCAATTGTGAGCGTTGTGCCAAGAGGTCTTTATAAGATACCGTGGGTGTCATTTGAACTTTGCTTCAATTGAAAATGGATTAGACATCATACATATATAAATATTTAATTTCAATCAGTCAAAAATAGACTTGCTCTAGCTGGCTTGTTTGCTAAAATATTTGTACTTATGCTCGCATGAGCTAATTGTGGTGACTGAACCCTTGTAAGTCACACGCCGCAAGGCTAGGGTACTTTTCTAACCCCAACGGGACCAACTGCGTCCCAATTGGGTGTCGTTGCCCGTTTTCACGTAAGCAACGACATGACTAACTTTCAAACTCGCAAGCAATCTGCATCAGGCAATTTCACACTGCCTGGTCAACTGGATGAAAAACATCTGGCTGACATGCTCAGAAAGCTCAACGACCCGGTGACAGCGCGAATCTTCCTCGCGGTGGTCTATGACTACCCCGAGCTAGAAATGCGTTTTCTTGGGTCATTTCTCCAAGCGCTAGAGACAGTCAAGCGTTCTCAGATCCAGTACGCCAAAGCGCGTGCCCTGGGCCTGATCTGCGCGAAGCTCTGTTTCAAGTCTGCGCAATGTGCCTATTGGTTAGGTCGGTTGAGCCTCAAGCTATTTGTGCAACTGCGCGAATGGAATAGAAGTGCTCAATTGAAGAAATCAAGAGTGACACAAGCTGCCAATGATGAAAAAGTAATTTGTCTTCCTCAAGCCTCCAAGGCGACAGGTACAAATAACTAATAAATCAACCACCCTTAAACCCCGTCAAAACGCTATGCGATTTGATGGGGTTTTTTATTGCCATTTAAAAAGGAGACGAACTTGATCGATGCCAAACAACTTATTGAGAACTCTTACTTCAAGTCCAAAGATCACAGTGACAAAGCTTCGGCATTAAAGCGTGTGAGAACTACGCTTGAAAAACTGAAGATTAATTCGTTTGATTCACTAGCGCTTGATTTAAAAGAGCAAAAGTGCATCAGCGATACGTTGGCTCTTTTGGACAAAGCTGTAGCGGTGCATACCAAAGCGGCAAAGCTTCAGAAGGACATTGAAAAGCGTAAGGCTGATCGATATGCTGCTGCACTTGATCTTGTGAGGAAAAGTGACTTTGCGAAGCTTGATTCTATGAAAGACAAGGTGGCACTATTATTTTCTGAGAAATGCTACGTGCTCAATAATATTGATAAAGCTTGGGATGTGCATTACCTCTTGAAAAATTCTTTCAGTGACTGCTTGGATGTAATTTCTGCCACACTTGCGCATCAGCCAGGGGATATGCATGAATCATTGCGTAAGGCTTGGTTGGAATTCCAGTCAAAACTCCCTGATCTTTATGTAAAAACTACGCATATAGTTGATCGGATGCAGAAACGATTAGCTGAAGGTTAAGTGATTAACTTGGCTGTCAACTTGGTTTGCAGCCTTAAAAAAGCTGTGATAGTCTTTAAACCGTTAACTGCCTGATGGCAAAACAATGCACCTGAGCTCTTGAGAGGCGCGCATTTGAACCCCCCAAGGTTCTATGCAGAGCACTTTGAAACCCGGATGGGGATACAGCACTCCCCATCCAGACCTCACGGCCAGGCTTGGGTATGCGTGTACTCCTTTCCACTTTTGGAAACTTTGGAGATCGACATGACAGCACAAGCAGCACAACGTGAGTTTTTCAACCTGCACACCAACGGTATCGGTTATCTCAACCGTATTCGCTGGGTAGAAACCAAAGGACGTGGCCGTCGCTCAGATCCGTTCCTTGCGTGCAGCATTTCTGCTTTGCGTGGGTCATCTGACGAAGTTCAATACACGCTCTTTGATTTGCGCGTCAGTGGCCAAGATGCCATTGCACTGGTTGATGGTCTACGGACTGAAGTAGAACAAGGCCGCAAGGTTATCGTTTCATTTCGGATCGCAGACATTTACCCACACACCTACGAACGTAAAGTTCTGGATAGTCAGCGACGCCCCACAGGGCAGATGGAGCAGGCAGCCTTGATCAAAGGCCGTTTGATTCTGATTAACTCTGTGAAAGTTGATGGGGAGCTTGTTTACACGCGCCCCGAAGACACGTCCGAAACCGATGCTGTACCTCAGCATGAACAGGAGGCCGGTAGCATTGAAGACCCAGAGGTCAACAATGCTCCAGCAGCTCAGCAGGATCAAGGTTATGCACCGCGCCCACCAGCGCAGCGCCGACCCCAGACTCCTGCAGGCTACGGCCAACGTAGCAACCATCAGTCAGCTCGTCCGCAACCGGCGCACCACTGATCAAAAAAGCCACCGTTCTGCATTGCAGTTCGGTGGCTTTTTTACTTTCTGAAAGCGTGTGCTCCAAATTCAGAATCTAGGTTATGAACTGGCTATGAAGAACCTCTAGTTCTACTATCGACCCTGAGCAGTCGGTTGCGAGCGCGATCTCACTGCCGAAAAGCAGTCACTCAACTGAGCAAACCAGCCCATTGAAGGAACGCAGTTGCTGGGCCGGTTGAGCAAAGGCTGGGGCTCAGTTCATTTTGCCGCAGCATTGTTTGTACTTCTTTCCGCTTTCGCATGAGCAAAGGTAGTTCCTGTCACGCCCCTTCTGTTGCGGGGCCCTAATCACTGGTGAGTTGGTGACTACGACTTTTGCTTGCCGCATGAAGAGCCGGGGGCTGGTTCCTGGAAACCACTTGTTCAGGAGAAACGAGTCAGCGGCAGCAGCAATTCCGCCGGAGACTGGCTCCAGCGCACCCCAGGTGGTTGTCGTCGCGAAACGCAGCAGTTTTGCTGGCAGTGACTCCACAAGACTGGGCTTTCCAACACTCTCAACGTAGCGTTGCAGGGTTTCTTGAGCAGTTGATGATGGACTGCCCGCAGCGAGCCAGTCGCGAAAGGACTGGGCGTGCTTGGATTCACGGAGATCGATGATTTGCCGGGCGCTCAATTGATTGCTAGCAAAGGCCAACCCGAGGTCAGGGACGCCTGATACCTGCTGTAGCTGAGCAAAGGCGGCACGGCCATGAGGTGAGAAGCCCAGTCTTTGTCCTTTTGCTTGCAACACGGACAACGTTGACGCATCACCTGTGAGTTCACCGGCCTCTGTCTTGCCACCGATACTGAGAAGGAAGTTCTCGAATACGACACGCAATACCGCACGTATCTCGGGGGAGTCGTTCTTCTCCGGGGGAACATGAGGGTTGAAGACGGTAACAGTGTTCGCCTTGCTGCCCTCCAAGTTCTCAATGGATCGACCTCCATTGCGAATGGATAGCATTGCCTGTAAGTATGGGCTGTCCCGGATATCTCGGTAGGCCTCTGCGCGAACGCCCTCCAAAATTGACTGGGTGGCAAGCTGAGCGGTGCGATCTAAGAGCAGTGACTTGTACTTCTGCCTGATTTCGGACGTTGAAGGCGGGTTCATTGCGATGAACATAGCTTCAATTGCCTCATCGAGAGGTTGGAAATGGCTGGTAGCTAGATTGGGAACCGCACACTTGTTTTCAGGAGCGTCCCCGGCCTTGAAGAAAATAACTCCTGCCGTGCCCATATATCCGAACCACTGATCAAATCTTGTTAGAACGATGGTTCTCGTATCGAGTAGTTCCAAGAGAACATCGTCGCCCAAAATGAATCTAAGCACAGACAATATCTGCAAGTTTCCTGTGGGAATGACTATTTGGTCGTACATGAGCAGATAGTCGGCCAATCGCGCCCAGTAGGCTCGACCATTCACCATCATGTCCGAGGCGCGCTCTTGATTTTGGAGCATTGGCCAGATGCCGAGGTCTGTTGCAAGTAATCTTCGCATGTCGATGTGGCGGATTCTGAGGCCAAGTGATCAAAGTCAGCGGTCGCCGTAAGCAGTACGCTGGGATGCTAGGTTAGACCTCACACCTTGATGCAGCGACATTGGCCTAGCTTACCCGAAACGGGCCGCTCATCGATGTCGTCTGATGGCCGTAAGAGGCCGTTCACTAACCAAGCCAGTGTGTGACTGATCGCACTGCGATCACTTGGCGGTTTCAGGGTCGTTACTCACAAAATCGCCTTGGAATGCGATATGCTTACAACTTTCCAGTGTTTGCCGGTATCACTCAAACCGGAGACGCCAGCTAGCTGGCGCGGCACGTGAGCCTCTGAAACGAGCACGCCTTCGGGCTGAGGCACTTTTGATCGGGACACACTCCCTCGTTGACGCACACCTTTGACAGTGTGCCGATCCTATTTTCTGTTGTGGTTGGAAGCCCTTCAGTTAGTTAAACCGTACACCCCATGTGCTTGCGCCTGGGGTGTTTTCTTTTACCCTGCCAGGATGCAAATCCCGGTAGGGCACAGCTCCTGGCGCAATCCACGGAGCGCAAATGATCAAACTCACCGGTATCACTCTGCGAGTGAAGACCATCCAGCAAGGCCGTTACGGAAACTTTTGCGTAGCGGATCTGAGTACGGATATTGGTGAATTCAAAGTCAAAGACCCGCTGCTCGATCAGTTTCGGGATGGCGTGTACACCGGCACTGTCTGGATCAGCGAAATTCGTCTGGCCCAGTACATGGCTTGGGGTAAAGCAGTCACGGAGATCCGTGCTGTCTTGCACGACTTAAATCTTGATGGTGTCAGCGAGCTGCAACCAGACGATGGTCCTTCTGAACCAGATCCAGCTGAAGAAGTGCCACCACCGGCACCCATGGTCAGCAATCCTGTTCAAGCACCACCTACACCCAACGCTTTTGTGCATGGAATTGAGGCGGTTAAAGAGCGGCTAAAGGGGATTGGTAAGAAAACGAGTAAACCCGCACCAGCGGCTGAAACACCTCAATCAGACGATGCGCACCTTGTGCAGTTGTTTGGTGAGATGTGGCAGCTCATATGCGATAAGCAACCCGTCAAATTTGACCCAACGGTAGATCGATTGAAACTGCGTCAGCAAAGTGCAGCCATGCGAGAGCTAGGCTACGAATTCAAGGCAACCGATCAAACCTGGTATCCAGTTTGACAATTGACAGCCCAAAATAGTGGGCTGTTGCAGGCGGCAAGGAGAGGGCGTCTGCAACAGCCTACTGTCCGCATTGTGCAAATGCTTGGGCAGTCTAGAACCAGGGTGGCTGCGACCCTATGCGCAGCGGCTTTGCGATTCGGACATCTTCAGTGAAAGCCAAGCTGAACATGATCCACGCGCCTTTCCTTGACCGCCTGAGCCCCTTGTGGTGGTCAGCTTGCAGTTCACTGCAGCTTGGGGCACGATTGAATGCAGACGGAAGCCGATGGCTTCCCACAGCAGCTGCTCAAGCGGCTTTTGTGGGAAACCATCTGACCATTTATGAATGGTTTCAAGCACTTTGAGCCCTGCAAATGTGCAAAAGCGGTGTACGCCGCTTTGGGCAGCACCTTTTATCCACCCACTGTGGGCATCATCTGCCCGCTGGGACGATGTGCCCGCTTCTTTTTGGGAGGAGTAGACTATGGGCATGTCCATACAACTCAACTTGTACGAAGCACTTACCGAAGCTGGTGTCTCACCGGATAAGGCACGTGCTGTCGAACGTCAACTGGAAAACGCTATCCAGACTGGACTAGACATGAACCGCAAGGACATCATGACGAAAACAGACGGAGCTGAGCTGAAAGCCGATGTCCTCAAAGCCATTACTGATCTGCAACGCTGGATCATTACGGCATTTTTGGGAATCTCTGGCTTGACCATCGTTCTTGTTACCGCAGTCATCAAGCTGCTGTAAATCTTCTCACCCACCAGGGGACAAACGTCCCCTTGGGCCGGTTGTCCCTTTTTCTTGGAGACAACCATGTCAAACCCCATCACGCTGACTGCGCCCTCCAACTGGAGTGCGGACAAGCGTATGCAATTGCACGCGGTATTCAACGCGTGGATCTCATCTTGCTCTGTAGAGGACTGTCAGCGCTTGATGCGCCTGCGTGAGCAGGTCGCGCCAGGTCAAGTCTGTTCCATTGTTACGTTGGTTCGTTCGTGCTTTGCACGTCCGGGTCTGTCGTTGCCTGCGAGCTTGATTCAACTAATGCAAGCGCGGAATTTGCTGCCGCTTTCCTCTGTCGGTTCATCCGCTGCAGGATAGGTAGCGCATCTCTTGCATCAAGTTCTTCCAGGAGGTGGACCCAGTCCACTTCCTCGGGAGTTCCTTCAATCACCCTGAAATCACGCGTCGTTTCGGTCATCCGAAAAGTGTCGCATGTTTTTTCACACCACCACCCTGATGGGCTCGTCCCATCAGGGGTGCGCCTGTCTTTTTTCTTTATTCAGGAGAAATTTCATGTCGCAATCTGCAATTGATCAAGCTATTGAACTGGCGAAAAGTGTTCGAGTTGATTTGGTAGACAGTGTTCAAGCTGATCTACCCAACCAAGGTGTGGAGTACGGTCGTCTGGCCTTGGCCAACGGCAAGAAACTGCCCATTGAAGTGCTTCGCAGCAATGCAGGCTACTACTTGGGAACCATGACTGATAACGGTCCCTTTACGCGTGAGTCGGTTGAGTATTTCCGCAAGGAAGAACAAGCCAAGCACGCACTGGCTAATTGTCAGTGGACGCAAAAAGAGTACCTCTAAACCCAACGATGCTTGCATCGTTTTATCCCAACCAAGCCAGCTTTCGTGTTCACACGAAGGTTGGCTTTTCTTTTTGAGGAGCAGGCCATGGCCCTGATCTTTTCTCGCCTGGCTCGCAACTTTGTCAAAGCGGGCTACTTTCCCACGGATGAGGTCACGCTGGAGCGCATAGGGCGCATGCTGGCACTGCCCAGTGCTGGCCATGTCCGCATGCTAGATCCTTGCTGTGGCGAGGGCACTGCGCTGGCGGATGTTCGCCAGTTGCTGAGCGATGAACGCCAATCCGATTCAACGTCCACGGCCGAGGCCTTCGGCATCGAGCTGGACGCAGAGCGGGCCTGGCATGCCAAGCAGCTGATCGACCGTGTATTGCACACCGACGTTCATGATGCAGTCGTTAAAGCACGCAGCATGGGCTTGTTGTTCCTCAACCCACCGTATGGCTACGGCGTCTCCGACAAGGCAGGGCAGCGTGAGCTGCATGCCGATGCAGAGAAGGCTGAGCGGCTAGAGCGCACTTTCTTGCGCAAAACCGTGCCGTACCTTGCCTATGGCGGTGTGCTGGTCTACATCGTGCCGCATTACGCCTTGGATGAAGAAATTCGCGCCTACCTAGTGCGCAATTTTGTGAACCTGCGCGTGTTCATGGCGCCAGAGCAGCAGTTCAAACAGTGCGTGATTGTCGGCACCCGGTGCAAACCTGTGTATGCCCCCAAAGGTGCGCAGCAGCTACTGATCGATGCACAGGCCTCGCAAGAGGGTGCGCCGGTCTTACCTGATGTCTGGATGCATGAGCCTTATGTCATTCCTGCTGTGCAGGCTGACCAAGAGGTGGATTTCCACGCTGTTCGCATTGATGAGGCCCAGCTCAAGGATGAGTTGGCCAAGTACCAGCACATGACGCTTTGGGATGGGCTGCAAGGTCACTTTGCGCAAACGCGGGGGGCATGCCGTCCACCGCTGCGCGATCTGACACCCTGGCACCTTGCCCTGGCGCTTGCCGCTGGCCAAGTGGTCGGCAAGATCAAGTCGGATGCTGGCCGTACCTTTCTCATCAAGGGTGACACCTTCAAACGCAAAGAGCGACAAGTGTCGATCGATGTCGATGACAAGGGCAATGCCAGCCAAACCACGGTCATGCTGGATCGCTTTGTGCCAGTCATCAATGCCATTGAGCTGACACCGGATTACCGCCTGGGTCAGATCGTCAAGATCGCCTGAGCTGTAGCAATTTTTAACCCACGGGGACTTCATGCCCCTGGGCAGGTTGTCTCCATTTTTAGGAGGTGGCCATGCCACAAGAAGCCGCGGTCGATAGATCGACCAACGTCGAATTCGTCACAGAAATCATGGAGTTCAGTCGTCATGGCGCACTGGCTCAAGTTTTTGTGATCGAAGCCTTGCGACGCTATGCACTGGAAATCATGACTTCAAGAGCCAGGATTCTGGATGTACCAGGCATACCCCGTGATGCGTGGTTGGCTGTCGGTGAAGAGATTGATGCCAAGCTTTTAGCGAAATACGGTGTTTATCGAAGCATCAAAACTTAAATCCCCCTGGGGCGACCGCGCCCTGGGGCCGTGTCACCCCAAACAACACAGAGATGACACATAGATATGCAAACACTTGAACGACAAGCTGAAACAGTAACCACGAGGGTGGATCTGAGCCCAGTTTTTAAGCTGGGTCCACCCAAATTGCAAAACACCTTGAAAGAGGAGTTTGAGCGCTTGAACATCAACATTGAGGCGTTGCTTGCGCGGCATGCCGCGTGCGACTGGGGAGTGCTGGACCCGCAATCGGCCTGGCTTCTTTCAAGCACGCGCAACAGGCTCTTGTCGGTTTTTAGGGTGGCAGGCCGTCTCATCGCAGTGGAAACCGAATGGAATTGCACAGCGACGTGGATCTACCCCATCAACTTGAGTCAATTTTCTTAAACCCATAAACCGGCATTAGCCGGTTTCCCATAGCCACCCTCTGGACAGGCTACGGGAAACCGTTTGAGCTATACAAAAACGGCTTCAAGACGCACTGAGCCATGTAAGTGCGTCACGTCCACCAGGACGCGGGCATTCATCCAACCACCACCCATGCGGGGCACCCTCCGCAAGGGGAGTGCTCCGTGCAATTGAACCTGCATGAAAGAGAGCTCTCCATGACAACAACCTACACACGAGATAGCAACGGCCACAAAGCCACGACCATCCACGACCTTCAAAAGCAGCGTGAGCTGCACATCACGACCTACAAGTCCTCCAATGGGCCGTTGGTGACCTCGGCCACGGTCCACCAGATCGAAGGTGATTTCAAACGGCACAGATTTGGGTGCGGTGGTGTTGGCGGTGACTTCAGTAAACGCCTTACATGCACCTTTCCTGCACGTGTGACTGCGAAGACTGTGAAAGAGCAGCACGAACAGTGCTTGCAAAAGCTGCAGGAGGTTCTCACCGCGGTCGATGCGCACTATGCGGAGCAGGCTGAGCGTCAGGGCTTGTCCCTCGCTTGAAGCTGCACAAACAGAGCGTTTGAGCTAAACAAAAACTACCCATGCGGGGCATCCCCCGCAAGGGGAGTGCTCCATTTTTCAATTCTGAAAGAAAGAGCACTATGACAACCAGCTACTACCAAGATCATGAGGGGCATAAAGCACACACTCAGTACGATTTGGGTAATGGTCGCCTATTACAGATCAGCACATGGAAAGCCGCCAATAGGACACTGTTGACGAGTGCAAAGGTTGAGTACCCTGAGACTTTCAATCGACGCCAAATTGAGTTTGGTGGTGTTCACGCATATTTCAATCAACGTACTGCCTGTACATCTCCAGCTCGCGTAACAGCGAATGCTGTACGTGCGCAGCACGATGTATGCATGCAAAAGTTGCCGGAGATTCTCAAAGCCGTCCGTGAAAAAGAGTATTCCCTGAAAACGAACTACTCGCACGACTGTGATGGACACCGCGCAACCACTGTGTACGACCTTGAAAACCAGAGACAGCTGCACATAACGACTGCTAGGTTAAACAAAACCTTAGTCACGACTGCGACTGTGTACCTGGTTGTCGGAGAGTCACTTTGCATGGACGAGGAAAGCGGTGTGTACCGCAAATACCTTGAATGCTCCCACCCTTCGCGGGTGACAGCTAAGTCTGTGAGAGCCCAGCATGTACGTTGCTTGCCCAAGCTGCAGGAGATTCTTGCGTCAGTGCAGTTGCACTACGAAGCAAAGGCAGCAGCCCATGCATGAGTCCCAAAAAACAGTGCGTCTGCATCGCATCGAAGGCTTTGCCGACCTCTGGGTCGATGCTTGCCTGCGAAACGATGAGGGCGATCTGGTATTTCTGTCGTTCTACGGCCGCGATGCCTCTGCCATGCAGTTCATCTCTTCTTTGGAGCTGGGCAAGCAAGACGGTGGCATTACGGATTTCAACCTGGTCGATGCGTTGGGCAAACGCCAGCTCGTCTATGCAGGCGCGGTCGAAAGACTGGGCAAGCATTCGGGACGGCTGCCCAAACAAAACCTGTTTGGCCCCCTGAGCCATCTGTGGATCTATGACAAACGCCTGCAGGAGATCGACAAGGTCAATCGCATCGCGTGGGTCATCGATCAGCAGCTGGATGCTCAAGTCTTGGAACAACGTGCCTGGGAGATGGTTAAAAGCCTTTGTCCTGTGGCATTGCTGGATGACTGGCGCCAGCCGCTGATGTCCTGGTGCTACGCACAGGGTGCCATCAGTGAGCTTGGCCAAGGTCGCTATCCACGCATTGGATCTGTCCGTGCTTTGCGAGTGAGCATCACGGATCACTTTCTCCGCTTTGTCAGCCAGCTGGTGCGCGAACGCGTGCTGGTGGGCTAACTACTTTTCAACTTCATCACGCCAAGCGTCAGCTTGGCATTTTTAAACGAGCGCACTGGCTTTCGAGCCAGTGCGCTTTTTTTATGGATCAACTATGCAAACTCTTGAAACTACAGCGCCCGTAAGCACAGTGCCAGCCACTGTTACCCCGCGAGCTTCCCCCGAAGTGCTGGCTCCGGCATTGGATGGCCAGGACTACTTGGCTGATGTGGCCAGCGAAACCATCGCATTGGGTGACTTCATCCGTGAGTTTGGCCAAGGTCTGCTCAATCAAGTGCGAATGCAGCATCCTCCGGTCTACCAACCGGCTTTGGATCAGCAAACCACTGTTTGGCAGACACGCCAGCAGGCCTTGATGTCATTGAAGCGCAAGCCGTTTGCGGAGCAAGCACAGGCCGTCCAGGCCTGCGTCAAGCTCTTGGTGGATCACGATGAGCCAGCTGCTGTGTTGAATGCGGAGATGGGCACGGGTAAAACCATGATGGCCATCTGCGCAGCAGCACTGATGCAGCAAACGCATCCGCGCACGTTGATCATCTCGCCACCGCACCTTGTCTACAAGTGGCGGCGCGAGATATTGGAGACGGTCCCAAATGCGCGGGTGTGGGTGCTCAATGGCCCAGACACCTTGCGCAAGCTCTTGAGCTTGCGTGAGCGCATTGGTCTTAAATCGGATGTGCCGGAGTTCTTCGTGCTGGGGCGCGTGCGCATGCGCATGGGCTTTCACTGGAAGCCCTCGTTCGTTGCACGCAATCTCGTCGTAGGTGGCCAACGGTTTAAGGCAGCGTGCTGCCCTGACTGTTTGCGTCCGATGGAGTCGGCCGCAGACGATGGTGAAACATTGCCTGTGTCCGCTGAGCTGGCCCAGGTCATGCTCTCGGATCGCCGGCGCAAATGCCAGCACTGTGGCTCCAGCATGTGGACGTTGATTCGCAGTGGTCGCCCCATCAATTCGATGTACGACCTTGTGCTTAACGCGCTGCAGCAGTTGCCGACCATTGGCCCGACAACGGCCAAGCGCTTGCTCAAAACCTTCGGAGAAAAGACGCTGGCCGCCATGCTGGAGGACAACGTCTACGAGTTCGTCAACCTCATGGATGAAAACGGGGATCTGGTGTTCAGTGACCGCCAGGCCAAGCGCATGGAACGATCTCTGGCGTCGTTTGAGTTCTCTATTGGCCAAGGCGGCTACCAGCCAACCGAATTTATCAAACGCTATCTGCCCAAGGATTACTTTGGGCTGCTGGTGGTCGATGAAGGGCATGAGTACAAGAACGAAGGATCTGCGCAGGGCCAGGCCATGGGCGTGCTTGCCAGCCAATGCCGCAAGGTGTTGCTCCTGACGGGCACGCTCATGGGCGGCTATGCCGATGACTTGTTCCACCTTCTGTGGCGGATGAACCCCACGGTCATGATTGAGGACGGTTTCAGGCCGTCCAAGACAGGATCGATGGCGGGCGCGACCATGGCCTTCATGCGTGAGCATGGCGTGCTCAAGGATGTGTACAAGGAATCTGCAACCACCTCACACCGCACGGCCAAGGGCAAGGGCTTGACGGTCCGTACCAGCAAGGCTCCAGGCTTTGGCCCCGTAGGCATCTTGCGTTACGTACTGCCGATCACGGTGTTCTTGAAACTGCGCGACATTGGCCAGAAGGTGCTGCCTGCTTATGACGAGTCCTTCATTGAAGTCGCCATGCAGGAAGACCAAGAGCAGGCCTATCGCGGGATGTCTATGAAGCTGGTGACGATTCTCAAGCAGGCGCTGGCCATGAAGGACAGCACTTTATTGGGTGTCGTGATGAACGTGCTGCTGGCCTGGCCAGACTGCTGCTTTAGATCTGAAACTGTCCGCCATCCTCGCAGCAAGGCCGTGTTGCACATGCAACCGGCCATGTTTGAGGAGGGTGAGCTCTCGCCCAAGGAAGAAAAGCTCATTGAGCTGTGCATCCAGGAGAAGGCGCTGGGCCGCAAGGTGCTTGCCTACTCCATCTATTCGGGAACCAGGGACACCACAGCACGGCTTAAAGCCTTGCTGGAGGAGCGTGGTTTCAAGATAGGCGTGCTGCGGGCAACCGTTGATGCTTCAAAACGCGAGGACTGGGTGGCCGATCAGGTGGAGCGGGGCATTGACGTGCTCATCACCAATCCTGAGCTAGTCAAAACAGGTCTGGATCTGCTGGATTTTCCGACCATCGTGTTCATGCAGTCTGGGTTCAACGTCTACACCGTGCAGCAAGCTGCGCGCCGCTCCTGGCGCATCGGCCAAAAGCATGATGTGCGCGTGATCTTCCTTGGCTACAAAGGCACCAGTCAAATGGACTGCCTGCGGCTGATGGGCAAGAAGATCGCGGTGTCTCAATCTACCTCGGGTGATATGCCTGAAAGTGGACTTGATGTCCTGAACGATAGTGAAGGGGAGAGTATTGAGATGGCTTTGGCCAGAGAACTGCTGACTTCTTAGTAAGCAGAACAAAGCCCCATCATCGCAAGATGATGGGGCTTTGAATTGATAGAGATTGAATCAAAGGGCTGCTCTACTTCTCAACATGGCCGAGTGGATTCGACGAATTCCGAGTGTCCACTCTTGCAGATGCTGACCTGGCGCTGTCGACCCTGAGCAGCCGTAGAGCTCTTGGGAAAGCTGTCGTTCAACGCTTGGCTTTGCGGCGTGCCTAAGCGCAGCGAAGGTGCGTCCGACAACAGCCACTGGTTATACGGATTTATTCAACTCAGTTTCGACAAGTCGCGCTGACTCCATAGGCGATTGAGCAATATCACGGCCACAGATTCGTAAACTCCTAATACCTATTTTTTTGAGCTTCTCATCAATCGCCTGATCCTTCTTTCTCGCCTCTGGCGAAGAATGGTGTGCAACTGAGTCACAAAATACAGCCAGCTTTTTTTCCGGGAAGTAGAAGTCAGCGTCAGTTATAGTTTTCAGGCGTTTTCGAGATTTATGGTTTTCCCAAAGCTTATGGAAGCTGGGGACTGTAAATCCATCTTCGCAGATAATAGTTTGCAGCTCTGGGTTCAGGCCGATGGAATCCATTGCATGAATGAGAAACAGCTCAATAGGAGAGTCGCAACCCCATATCTTTCTAGGTTTCAGTTTTTTAAAAGGCTTGAAATACCAGTTATTTCTATATTTCTTATAATCATTCAAGACCTGATTATGGCCTTGCAGCATTGGAATCCCCGGCAAGAGCACTTCGCTATGTTCAAACCTGTCCGAGAGTGCATATATACTGTGCACAAAACCAAGCATGTCTGACTCTATTTTCGAATAATCATGCACCCCTAATATATGTAGACCAAAAGCACCTCTGAACGGATTAAATCCCTTATACAACTTTGGAACCCCACCCATTCGCTCAAGGTCGATACTCTCTAACCATTCCGGTGGAACGGAGGATATTTCGCCACGTTTACTAGCCGGCATTAGAGAAACACAGTACGGTTTGCCGACTAGCTCACCATTGACCTCTCTAAAGCCGTAAGCGTTGACGACAACGTAGATAAGCTGAAAATCAACCTGTTCCTCTTTATAGATAGCAATCGACTCTGTAGAGGCATTTACACCTATGACTCCGTTATTCGCCTCCATGTGTCGTTTTTCTAATGGTTGAACCCCGTCAAGTTGGAAAATGTCATAGTTCAAGAATTCACCAATAGTTCCCTCTAGATCAATCCTGACCGGCATATGCGGTAAGTCCTGATAGAAGGGCAGCCCAGCGAGTTCTTCCGGGCGGTTTTCTATGTTCTTTATTTCCTCGTCCGACACTCAAAACTCCATGCTATGAATCTGTATACGAATAAAATAAGCCGACAGCCGCAGGCGGGTCGGCTTGAGCGCAGGGTTAGAATAACGAAAAAATCCGTGCACTGAACTTCAATAGTTTACGAATAGTGAGAGGTAGGACAGCACAAGTCAATCCTGGCGGATTCACAACCCCTGCGCGAAGGCCAACGGTGCGGCAGGTTGCTGAAAGTCCTCCCGGAGTCCGCTAATGGCCGAAAGCCGAATGCCGCTTACCTTTGGCCTTTTCGCCAGTCCCATGGAGCAACTGGCTCTGGATCACGCCACAGTCCAACCTTTCGCGCCTTGGCTTCCTGCTCTGCGAACTCATACTGTCCACGATCTTGAGGAGATTGTTCTCTCGCATAAGCTCTGTACCACCACGCCATGCCTACTGTGACCATGGCAAGACCAGCGTCGAGAGTGCGAGGGCCTTTGGGTGCTGATGCTGGAGCAACCCAAACAGAGCAGATATGACGCATGTAGCGATCCGTCTTGTTGCATCGCAGCTCAGCCTCTTTCATGCAGACGAGATCGGACAGAGTTTCACGGGCTCGATTGCCGAATGGCTGCTTGCGCTCGGGCGCATCAATGCCTTGGAATCGCACTTTGAGCTGCTGGTATGGGTGTGCTGTATCCTGAGTTGGACAGCGCGCAGTGAGAGTGTCGCCGTCTGAGATGCCGACGACAAGGCAGAGAAGGGCGACGGATAGCATGGGTAAAACTTTATCCAGAATTGCGAAAAGTAAAAGGCCCGTTGCGTAAATGCGCCGGGGCTCATTTTTTGTTTCAGCGTAGCTTCTTGAATAAGTTCGCCACTTTCATTGGAGATTGCTTTTTTGGTGATAACTCAGGCTAAAACGGAGCGGGTGAAATAATCACTGAAACTGGGCCTGCTCCAAGATAGACAACGCCTTCCGGCCCAATAACCCGGTCAAATCCAGATGCAGTTTTGTCGATGGAGTAATCCTCCAGCTTGTTTGGCAGAACTGTCTCCGTGCAATTCCAACGATCGATCAGAGCGGGGTGCTTGAGCAAAGTTGGATGCCAGCGGAGGGCTTCATGCTCTTGCAATCGGTAGATCATTGAGGCAAGTTGTGTAACGTGGAGTGCGCCGCTCCTGTTTCATGCGCCACCCAGATTCATCCTGGTCAGCTTGCCCGGTGCTGGCCACATGCACCACGCCTTTGCCAAACCGGGCATTGATCTTGTCCATGGCTTCCATCAGTGCGCTTGCATCGCGCCCTGTGTCCGGGTCAGTAAAAAGCAGGTCGGCCTGTTGTTCGGTGCCAGAGCACAGATCCTGCAAGATCACTCCAGCCTTGGATAGATTGAAACCTGGCTCATAAATCTGGCGCAATCCGCGCACGGCCGCATTGACCAGCGCCTTGGTGTCAGCGGTGGCGGGCTGTAGTTGCATGACTGCCGTCTTGTAAAAGCGTGGGCCTGGTCGAAACGGTGATGTGTGCACAAAGACGTTCAGCACACCGGCGCGCATGCCTCCAAAGCGCAGCTTTTCTCCTGCGCGGGTGGCAAACTCGCTGACGGCCTCGATCAATGGGGGCAGGGTGGTGATGGGGTGGCCGAAGCTGCGTGTGCAGGCAATCTGCTTTTTTGGCTGCGGGGCCAGCTCCAGACTGATGCAGCTCACACCCTGTAGCTCGCGCACGGTGCGCTCCAAGACCACGCTCCATTCTTCACGTGCTTTAGCCGCGGGCATTCTGGCTACGTCCAAGGCCGTCAAGATGCCTTGCTCTGCCAGCTTGGCAGAAATGCGCCGGCCAATTCCCCAAACATCACCAGCATTCGTGCGACGCAGCACGTCCAGCTGCATGGCTTCGGTCATCTCCGTCCAGTTGCACACTCTGGCCAGCTCAATGGGGTAGCTGCCTGGCTTGCGCTCTGCATTCTTTGCCACGTTGTTGCAGAGTTTGGCCAAGGTCTTTGTGGGTGCCAAGCCGATGCAGGTGGGGATACCTACCCATTTAAGGATGCGTTCACGCACAGCAAAGGCGCGTTGCGTTAAATCTTTGATGCCGCCAAGATCACCAATAAAACACTCATCGATCGAATAGATCTCTTGCAGTGGCCCAAGGCCTGCGGCAATCGACATCATGCGATCACTCATGTCCCCGAATAACTCAAAATTTGGCGATAAACAGACTAGGCTGGAAATGCGTTCCAGGTCACGAAACTGGAAATAGGGCTGCCCCATCTTGATGCCCATGGCCTTGGCCTCGTCACTGCGGGCAATCGCACAGCCATCGTTGTTGCTCAGAACGACAACGGGCAAGCCCTGCAAGGATGGCCGGAACGCTCTTTCGCAAGAGACGTAGAAGTTGTTGCCATCGATGAGGGCGAACATGGCATAGCCTATAGGGGAAGAATGCGCGCTTGCCCGGTCAGGATCGGGCGGCACAGGATCTTGTAGCCATCGGCATCAAAGCCCGCAGCGACCTTGGCCAGCTTTCGTGCCTCTGTTTTGGCTCCAGCGCTGCCTAGATAGCACCAGTTGCGCACCACGTGGATCTGCTGCATGTCATCGCTGGTTTCTTCAAGGCCAATCGCGCCAGGGTAAGGCCATGTGGCCACGCGCAAAGTTTCCAGTGCGCTGTCGAGGCGTTGTGCGTGATCCGCCTCACTTTCGCGGCCACAGCACACGCCATTGCATTGGTTGAGCATGGCACGAAAGCAGGGGCGCCCTTTGGGGAGCTTTTCTAAGCCCAGCGCACCGTAGCAAAGCTTGTGCATGTCGGCCAGTTCGCGCAAGGCTTGCAGCGCACTGGTGCGGCTGCCGTACAGGCCATAAAGATCAGGCTCAATCGCAAAGTCCATGTCGCGGGAAAAAACAACTTCGGGCTTGCCTTCATTCAGGCGCAGGGCGCACAGTTGGCGATTGCGCCGCAGCTTCTGGTTATAGAGAGGCTGCTGCTGTTTGATCAGCTGGGCTTCAAGAAGCAACGCACCAATCTCTCCGGCAGTGCGGATGTGGCTGATGTGGGCAGCTTGACGCAGCATGCGTGCCTCGTCGGCATTGCGCATGTGCGAGAGCAGGCGAGAGCGCAGATTCACGCTCTTGCCGATGTACAGGGGCAGGGTGCCTTCGGTGGCGTGGAAAATGTACACCCCCGGCTTGGCAGGCATGTCCAGCAGCGAGGCACGCAAGTGCTCGGGGTATTCGTAGATGCGGGCCTCGTCAAACTCCGGCCTTCTGCGTGCAGGGATATGCATGGCTATCTGGTGAAGCGTTTGATGCAGGAAGTCACCACACCCCAGATTTCCATAGTCTGGTCGCCCTTGGGAATGATGTCGGGGTAGGTGGGGTTGCCAGCTTTGAGGCGCACAACGCCGCCAGCCTGGTACAGATACTTCACTGTGAACTCGCTATCCACGATAGCCACCACGATGTGGCCATGGCGCGCCTGCACCGCACGGTCCACCACGATCAAGTCGCCATCGGCTATGCCGTACTCCTGCATAGATGGACCCGCCACGCGCAGAAAGTAGGTGGCCTGTGGGTGTTCCACCAGCATCGTGGACAAATCCAGCCGTTTGCCGCTGAATTCCTCAGCAGGGGATGGGAAGCCAGCGCGCACCGCACAGTCTGCCAGTGGCAGGGCCACGGGTGAGGCGGTGAGGGGCACTGGCATGCCTGCTAAAAGTCGATTGCTGTACATGCATACAGTGTATGCGAGATGGGCAATATGCATGTAGACGCATACAAACCCAGCTTGAGAAAGCCCAAGAACAGCCGCACTGGTGCTGAGTAAGCCGCTCAGTTTCCAGTAGGGGAGCGAGAGGCAGGGTTTAATCTGAGGGTAAAGGTAAAACTACCACTGATCGACGCAAACGACCCGTTGCGGTCGTTTGCGCCTTGATGCCCAATGCAGAAAATCCACCAGACGTCCGCATTGCAAAATCACCATCATTTCGAATCGAAAAACAACCACCTAATCCCGAAGTGGTATGAGCTTTTTAAATTTACTGGGCTAGAAATGATCGCGACGCTTGCGAGAAGTTTTCATAGACAAAATGGGCATGGTGGCAATGAGTTCCGTAGAACGTGTGTCTGTCTTCATGTTTTCTTCGTACTCGATGGCAAACGTCAGATAGAACAATGCTGAGCGGGCTATCTGCATCACACGTAGCGCTTTGGCTTCCAGCTCATGACTGCCCAGTGTGAGTGCGTAGTCCCCAATTTGCTTGTCAATGAAGGGGGCCGCCCAGCCTTCTTGAACTATTAGATACTTATGCTCAAGTGCATTACGTATGGCATGAAGCTCTCTGGCATCAGCGGCTGTCGTCAATATCAACTCATTGTCATGTAGCTCTTTTGACAGCCAGTACAGACCACACAAACCTATGTTCTTGCTAAGTAGCAAGCTCGGGTTCAGCATGTTGATTTTGGCCTGAAACCATACATTTTTGAAACTGAGGTTGACGTTTCTGGCGTTTTTGTCTGCATCAAATCCCATGTATCTATTGATTAGCAAAGCAACCTTGTCGAGCAGAGAGTACGCAATACGAAAAGCGGTGCGTACTCGCTCAGTCGCTAGTGAGAACTCGCTGAAGTCAAGCGTGTCGGCGATGTCTACTTGTCGGTCTGAGAAATGCACTCCTTTGGCAGTGACGCCTTCGTAGAGCATGAAACGAGCTGATGCGTATTCTTGCTTTAGCTGGTTGAAGAAACCAAAAATAGGTGGTGGTAAAGCCCCGCTAGTGCAGTCACCGAACTTCTCTGACAGAGCTGGCAAAGTGAGTTCGTCACGAGAGGCCGCTATCCAGCTTCCAAGATCATTTAATGGATTGAGCACAAGCCGGTGTTTCAAGCACCACGCACGATAGGCACGCTCCGCTTTTGATTTACCCAACTCACCTTTGGCCAAGTAGTTTTGCTCTCGGATCTCATCAATGTTGAAGTGCTCTAGTAAGTGCTTTGCATGCGGGCGGTAGTACAAGTTTGCTTGCTCTGCATCATCGGATTCAAAGTACGCGTCAGGGTTTGAAGCTGACTCTAGCGAGTCGTAGGCATGTTGGGCCAGGATTGCTCGGTGCCAGCCATCTGTTTGCATGGAGGTGTAGCTGCCAAGGCCGAGGCCACGTGCACCTCGGGCTTTACCAAAATTGGGCAGGATGGAAAGGGCCTTATCCCACTGGGCGATCGCGTCGATCACGCGCCCAACACCTTTGAGCAAGAGGCCATAGTTGGTCAGTATCTGGCACTGAAGCGTTGGCTCATGGGCGGTGAAGCCCTTGTGGCTGATTGCGCTGTTGAGCGCGAGCATTTGTTGCTGTGTTTCTGGGCAGTCCCACATCAACGTGTGCTCACCACTTTTGCGACGTTGAATATTTGCAAGTGCTCCGTAGGCGTTGGCTCTGTAATAGTGCGACTTCACTGCGTGGTGATCGCTGAGCTGTCGCTGATCAAGCGAATGCAGCTGACGTATGGCTCGCTCAATGCATTTTTGGTTGTATGAGTCAGTGCCAGCGTCAATGAGCACGCCAAGATGATCGAGAGCAGCAGCGGCATCTAAGTTGTCGATTGTCTGCTCACGTAATTTTTCTAGTTGCTGTGGCGTGAGCTGTCTATTCATTGGTTCGTGTTGGTGGTCATGCGGGGGTCATCATTGTGTGGGATTGGCCGTTGCGTTATTGGCGTCTTCAAGATGGCCACGAATCTCCATGGCTGATATGGACGCAGATGTGGCACAGGGCCTTCATATTTTGGATGCCTAGAGGAAGGTGTGCAGCAATTGGCTGGTATCGATATTCTGCAGGTCAGCGGCTGACGACCTAAAGCCGACTCTGGGAGCTATCGACTGGAATTCCGCTTCTGGCGGAACTATGACAGTCGCATGCCGACCCAAAGCAGACATCCACTAACGTTTTACTTAAGCGGCACTTTGGGCGTCCGCTTGAATGAAGGGTTCAGCCTCATCAGGAACTTCTATGTATGTTGCCCGGTATAGTGCAGATCGAGATATTGGCCCATTGAAACGAAGTGAGTTTTTCAGAAAAAAAGCTGCCATTCGGACATATGTCTCGTCCGCTCTAGGATCGAAAAGAATCGAATCGACGAGGTTATAGGGGTCAATTCGAACCCTTAAAAAACGCGTAGGCGAAATGTGTTTTTTCGGTTGAAAAAAGGCGATAGCTCGAACCTCAGCTTCATAGTCAAAGGCGTCGCGCTTGAAATAAAGAGCATCCATTGCTCTTTTCATGCTGAACTTCGTCTTAAGCTCCGCAGCAATAGATGCCAAGCGGACGTCAACGTCATTTGCCTTTTCATAAGCAACCTCATCGAGCCGGAAAGTCGCGTTTGACGTCGCCTTGATTCGTGCCCCAACTGTTAGAAGCTTTTCGCGGGTCGTACGGATTCGAACAGCAGTACGGTCGGACGAGTAGATGCGCCACATAGCATCTGATACGCCTCTCTTACACCAGCATTGAGCAAACGCCAAAGAACTTCCCCTGTGCCGCAAGAATTTCTCGTATGGGTCATCCCAGAGCTCAGGACTTGCGAAGTAAAGTTCGCGGCTTTCGAAAAGGTCAATAACATGCTTAAGCGGCATGATCCGATATAGGTACTGGTTGCTACTACTAAGCATGTTGGAGTCGTGATGCCGGACGAATAAGCTAAGCCGACCGCCGAAGGCGGGTCGGCTTGAGTGAAGGGTTAGAAACTACTTTTTGCCTTTTGCTTGAGACAGGGCACTACCTGCAGCAGTTTTTGATGCCGCACTTGTACGACCGTCACGCAGCACTTTAGATGCTGCAGTAGCTGCACGAGCAGAGGTAGATTCTTTGGGCGAAGATGTTTGAGTAAGGGCACTTGCTGCTGCAGTTTTAGAAGCTGCGCCAGTAGATTTACTTGAAAGCACTTTTGAGGCTGCAGTTGCGGCTTTAGCACCTGTAGTTTTTGTAGCCATAAATCTCCTCCAATAAATTTCTAACTAGATTTAGACGACAGACAAAAAAACCTGTCGTTCTCATAAAAGAATCTATTAGGATTTATGAGAGTGAGCAATCGCAGTCAAACTGTTTAAGCAAACCTAAAAATTTCGAGATGGCAGCTTATTACATGTTGACCTAAGTCCAATGAAGGAATGACGACTTCTGGCCGATCTGCGACCGTCGCAATTCGACCCGTTGCAGACGCTGAGCAACATGGGCCGAGCGGCAGCAATTGTTGCGCTGCGGTCACTCGTATCCACGAACTCGGCGCCCGTTAGCGGCCATTCAAGTGACAAGGTGCCGCGCTGACTATTGCCCATGGTCGAAAGGTAAGTCCGCAGCGGTTCACACCCAAACCCGCCCGTCATGAAGAAAGCGCGCCGGGCGGCAGGAGCACACCGTACCCCCTTTTTTTTTCGTATCCCCGGTAGGCTATAAAGTGGCTTACAAAGTTAAACGTGGACAGGGAGGTCGTGTGCCAATCAATCTAACTCCGTTCGGAGCGACGGACTCGCTGTGGACCGGCAATACCTGGGAAGTACCTGACGACGACATCCTTGCAAGGTGGATTGCGTGGGTGGCAATTGGCCAAGCGTTCCACGTCGCTGAGATTCTTCACTCCGCGGACCCCGTCGGAACCTCACCAACGAATGAAGCGGCAAAAGCAGACGCGGTAGAGCTCTTAACCCAGAAGGGGGCAGACCCTTGGCACCGAGATGGGTGGATGTTTCAAGTGATGTCGTGGCTCGCTGCCCATGTGGGCCGGCCAGGCGCCCTGATCGCGCTTCCCCACCTGATTCACGCGGAGAAGGGCCTCGACGGCCTCGAAATATTGCTCGATGCGTCTCAAAACGTTGTCGCAACCATCATTTTCGAGGACAAGGCGACTGAGAACCCGAGAGACACCATTCGAGATGATGTTTGGCCAGAGTTCGTCAAATTTGAGTCCGGGCATGGTGTCAACAGACTTACGCAACAGGCCTCTGGAATTTTGGCTGCCGCGCAGCATCCGAACCCTACAGCTGCCATCAACAGGATTTCGTGGAATACGACTAGGCGCTATCGCATCAGCATTACCGCAGGCAAAAGCACGCCAGCTTCTCGCAAGAGGCTCTTCAAGGACTATGAAACGAAGGTTATGGGGCATTTGGACCGTCGAAGGGCAGAAGTGTTTTTGGTCGACGATGTTAGAGCGTGGATGGCAAATCTAGCCACCAAGGCAATCGCCCAAGTGGCCACGTTTTGAGGCCAGGAGTGCTTAGCGATGTTTGACCCTTCAACTGAAGAATTGATTCGGCACGCGCCCACTCTTGAGGGATTGGACAACAACCAGCTCTCGAAAGAGTTCACCCGGATATACGCGACCATCGTTACAGCGCGTATGCGGCTGCGTGACTTGGCCGCCCAAGCTGACCAAGCGGGCGATACGAAAGCGGAGACGCTCGAAGGGGTTGCCAAAGAGATGAGGTTCCTCAGGGAGCTAGCGAGCACTCAGGAAGCACTCATTTCCGTCAGTCCTTCTCGAGAAGACCGCCGCTCTGCGGCATTTGTCGCTGGAACTGCGCACTACGTTCTTCTGCAGGCTGAACGCATCGTTGGGCAGAAGCTTCGTTCCCGCCTTGAAACGGATTACGTGTCGCCTGAGGTATCTGCAACGGTCTTATTCATGATTGCCGGAGCGAGTGCCGACGCCGCCGAGATGGCCAGAGAGATTGAAGAAGACTTCTCCAGGGAGAATCTCTATCGGGCGCCGCTATTGGTCGACATCCGGCGATTTGCTAGAGGTGAACTCCCAAACATCCAGCCGCAGTCAGAGTTCGTTAGGGCCGATAGTGATAACCGTCCGAGCATCGAGCAGGCAATTGATGCTCTATACCATCTGATTCACAACGGGCTTGCCGCACTAGCCGCCGAAATGCTTGGCGACGGGAATGCGAGTAGCGGGGAACAATTCGCGCAAGCGGCGTTGCTGTGCAGCCGAACGGTGAACAGTCCGTTTGGACATCAACCGATAGTCCGGGTCTTTGCTGGGCCACGACATCTAGCGGTGTTGCTCAAGATTCTCGCCGGTGACTTCCCTCAGGCCAGTGTTGCCACCCTCGGCCCACCCAACGGCAGTGATTCCGTTCGGTGGAGGCGCGGAGTTCGCCACATCTCGCGCCGTCGCCCATACCTTTGGCCGAATCACCTCGACGCCATTCGAAGCGGCTACCTAGACCTCGGAACATCCGCTGCAATCAGTTTCCCGACCGGCGCCGGGAAGTCAACGCTGTCTGAGCTAAAAATACTTGCCACACTCAGCAAGCAGCTGGATGTGGTGTTTCTAGCTCCGACCCTATCACTCGTCGACCAAACGGCGCGAGTCTTAGACGCAGCGTTTCCTGATGCGGAGGTTGAGCGCGAGTACGCCAGCGACGACCCATTCGGATTCGACGCTGTCCGTCTTCCGCCAATCACCGTCATGACGCCGGAGCGATGCCTCGCTTTGATGGGCTTCGAATCGCGACTATTCGAGAGCGTAGGCCTCATCGTCTTCGATGAATGTCACCTGCTACATGCTATCGACACAGAGCGAGGGAAACGTGCCGTTGACTCGATGCTCTGCGTGCTCAATGCCGTGGAGCTAGCTCCGAAAGCCGACATGCTGATGCTTTCGGCCATGATGAGCAACGCAGCTCAGATTGCAGAATGGCTTGAAAACGTCATGAATCGGCCGTGTCTTGCACTGTCCATGAGTTGGAAGCCAACTCGACAGGTGCGAGGTTGCCTTGTATATCCGCGTTCCGAGGTCGACTCAATGACAGCCCTCGCGAAGTCATTGAAGGCCTCTGCGACGACCGCCGCGCCACCTGAAAGAGCAAAGCGACAAATGCTGGCTCGCCCACAAGGCTTCTTCGGTCTGAAGCAGACTTGGGACACGTCGAACCGTGTCGACTACGCACTGCTTCCCTTGCTTGACCGACCTGTTCAATTGGCGCTTAGCAAGTACTGGAAACTAACACCCAACGCGAACAACGTTGCATCGGCCATTGGGTCTGCGGCCGTCGACCACAGTTCCTCCCGGGTGCTCAAAACACTAGTTTTCTGCCAGACAACAGTTAACGCGAATAGCACTGCCGAGTACACCAGGGAGCGACTGGGCAAGAATGCAATCCAATTGACCACTGAGGAGAGTCAACTCTTCGACCTTGCCTTGCAAGAAGTTGGTTCCGTAGACAGCCTATACATTGAAGTATCCACCCAAAAGGAAGTGACTTCGTCGGCGCTACCGCATCACGCCCGGCTGTTACCTGCAGAACGACATCTGCACGAGTCGCTGTATCAACGCAAAGACGGCATCCATGTGTTGGCTGCGACGTCGACGCTTGCGCAGGGAATGAATCTTCCTAGCCAGATTGTTCTTATTGCAGGCGACAGCCGCTTCGATTCGGCAAACAACCAACTCGAACGTCTCCAGGCCCACGAGCTACTGAACGCGGCGGGTAGAGCAGGGCGAGCCGGCGAGAGTTCGTATGGGTTCGTTCTTGTCATACCAAGCAAGGTGGTCTTCTTCGACGATTCGGGTGGCCTCATCCACAGTCATTGGGCTAGCCTCAAAGAAATCTTTTCTCAATCAGACCAATGCCTCGCAATTGAGGACCCGCTCGCGCCGATTCTCGATTCAATCCACTCGCATGAGGAGAATCACGTTGGAGCCGACTACCTGCTCCGGCGCCTTCCCGTCGGCGCATCGGATGAAGAGACAGAGATGAAGTCTCGCGCAATTTTGTCTCGAACCTTCAACGCATACCTCAAGGGGCAGTCTGGCGACCAGAGTTGGCTGGAGTCTCGCGTAGCTGCGGCAATCGCGGCCAAGAAGAAGCTTTCAGACCCGGGTAAAGATTCCGATTGGTCGAATGTGCTCGCAGCGAAGTTCGGAATTCAGGCTTCCACGCTGCGCTCGTTGGAAGAGCACTTGCAATCGCCGCCAAGTGACACCTCAGTAAATGGCTGGGTCAGATGGCTCTTCGATTGGCTAAAGTCGGAGCCGAGAGCCTTCATTGAGATGACTCGACAGGAAGGCCTGGAAGCCTTGTTCGGCAGCAAATTACCCGCACTAACAATGCCGGATGAGCGAGGTGCATTTGCAGTTCCGAGGCTTCTCCTGCTCCTTGAAGCATGGATAGCGGGGAAGCCGTTCACGGCCATGGAAAAGTTGTTTGACCCTTCTTTGAAGAAGCTAAACAAGTGCGAGAACAGCCGGGATTTCGCGCTTCGTGTTCTCCCAGATATTGCTTTTATAGCATCACTTCCAGAGTTGGTGTGCCGTTCTAGCGATGCAATCAATGATTCATGGCTGACACTTGAACGTTTGAGTGGATGCGTGCGCGACGGACTAGACTCTCTAGAGAAGCTCGCCCTCTATCAAATCATCGGCAGGTCAGGCGCTCGCATCGCATCGCACGAAACTTGGGCTGCCTGCGAGTTTTGGACTGCAGCGGCGACGCCTGATGAGGACTGGAAGGCATTGCGAAACCGCGTCATGGAAGGTTGGACAACGTGGAACACCCCATAAGCCCGTGGCAGCGGGTGCGGATAAGTCTCCATTTGCTGTGGGGCCTAGCAAGTTGAGTCTTCGGGTACTGGTCGTTCAAATCGACGTTCCTACCGCTGACTAGCAAGATGCGCCGAGTCATCGCTCTTGAGCTCGCTGCCCATGACCTAAAGTCCGCAGAGCTGACATTGGCGAAGTTCATCAATCAGCCTTGACCGGTCGTTCGTAGCCAGGCACTGGCCGACAGCTACTGGCCGAGAGCCCCATTTCACTGCTGTTCCTAGAAGCAGCCACCGGCTGATTTGCTGTTCAGTTCGAGTGTCTGCTCTGGGGATTGATGTCGACCTCACACTCCCGGCCAGAAGCCGACATTACGATAAGTCTGAGTTGCTGAGACTTGTCTCGACTCTGTTCTTTCTTAATTCAGTGCTCTTAATGGCTCAACTTGACTTAATGTCAGTAACAGACCAGCAGCAGTTGTAGCTGCACATAATTCAAAGCAGAAGCGAACGTCATGCCCCTGCAACAGCGCTTCTACTTTTGCCCATGAGTCAATCTCTTCTCGGTCTACGCCAAGGTTTACCGCATCCCATACCGAGGCTAGTATGGATTCATTCAACCTGAAAACCTCATGTACTCTGCTTCTCACACTATCGGTTTCGAACGTGATTGGAGATGACAAGTGTGCAAAGTCGTTACGGAGGCGTCTGAAAATTTCTAACGACCTAAACGTTTTTTCACGTATGAGCCCAAGCCGATATGCAAGATGAATCTTTACGCCGAAGTCCCCAATAGGCCTTCCAACGTTAATGAGTTCATCCTTAGGGCCGATAGGTGCGACTAGGAACGACTTGATCAGCAAAGTCAAATGTTCATCTATCCAAGATACAGCTAGCACCACGCTCCCCCGAGGACTTTCTTTACGCAGCTCCTTAGTAATCGATTCGACGCTATTCGCTACTCGCTCCATTGCTAGATTTGTCATAAATTTTGGGGAAGTAAAGCAGCAAACGATTATGCGTCTTAAGTTGTTCACAGATAGCCCAAAAAACTTTGCTCTTGATAAGCAGGATTGATTATCGAAAGCTATATGTCTGCTCTGGGTCGGGCTGCGACAGTCATAGAACGGCCAAGAGCGGTCTTTCGATCAAGCTTGGGGAGCAACAAGTAGTAGCCGCTCGTTACGAATGACGAACACTTAGAACTGAATATCGTTGCACCGCTGATGACAGCGGCCGACTGCAATTCGACAGCTCCGTTCACTGCTTGGTCCCGGCGATTGTCCTTGCGCCTTCGTACTTTTCAACCGTCGTTTTCCAAGACGAACCTCACGCACTGAAAGAATTCGTCAGAAGGGGATACGAATGTCAGCACATCAGTTGGGTCACTGAATTGGGTGCCAACTGGCTTGAACTTCAGGGTGATGGCTCCGCGCTTCCAGTCGAAATGAAGGCTGCGGAGCGGCAAGCCGTTCAAGGCAACCTCAGTCCCATCGTAGTCTACGTCCACTGGCATCCTGTCCTCCCAGCGGTCCGTGGCCGCCAGAAAAAGGTGCACCACGTCGACGAAGTTCTCGACATCCTCCTTCTCCGGTACGTCGAACTCGTGCTCAACCATGTTCCTGCGGCTATTCAGGCGCTCCAGCACGCGAGGTGCAACGACACCGCAGTTTCTCGCATATGCGATGAGCTTCGGAAAGTACTTAACCGAGTCCAAGCTGCGGCAACCGAAACCAAGGCAGACATCCTCGAGTCGTAAATGCAGAGCCTTCTTCGCATTGGACAAGGCATTCACGAGGTGGCGCGGTGATGCAGACGCAGCCATATCTCCATCTTTCAGATCCGCTATCGCGAAGTCGAGTAAGTTCCTTGCCGAAAGAGGCTCCTTACGCGTGTACATGAACGACCACGAGTAATCCCCTGCCTTATGTGGTGAAAGGCGCTGCAAATCAAATTTATTCATGGCCGGATTCTGAACCGAGAGCTTTGTTTTACGCAGCAGCGGTCATAGTCAATGGCGTGGATCAAGATCAGAACAGTCATTCCACGTAAATGCGTTAAGAGGTTCAGTCACACTGTGAGTTGGTGCTGCGACTGTCCACTTAGGGTCGGCAGTAACCATTCATTAAATGCGTTAGCTGACTCTCAGCCTGCAAGAGGTTGTCTGTTGGTTAAAGACCGCTGCTCTGACATAGGCCGCCATTGAGTATGTAGTTAGGAATCCTTGCCTTGGCACAGTGTACCCCAGATGAGCTGTATAAACATACAGTAGACTTTGGGCTTGATCACTCCATAGCGAAGGAAGTCCAAGTATGTCAGTAGAACTAGAGCAAGAAGATGTCTCAATCTTTGAAGACCGCTTATGGCATCACAAAGGCTGGAAAGCCCGCGTGATTAAGAATGAGGACGATGATGGCTGGGCTGTGTCAATGACCCAGGACGGACAAGAGGAGCCAGCACTGGTCGGTCCATGGACCATGGGCCGCGATAAAAAGAGCCCTAAACCGCTGGATGTGTCGGCCTTCAACACACTCGTAAAGACTGCCAACGAGATAATTCGTCGCCATGAGCAGCATCAAGCGGCGTTGTTACACAAAACTGTTCAGATTGAGGTACGAGGATTGCGCGTGACAGTAGCTCTTGATATTGAAGCCGATGAGGAAAACGCCACTGCCACGCTCACTGCTACTGCTGCAGACGGTAATCAGTTAGCAAAAATACGAGTGCGGCCTGACCACAGCCTCACCCGTGCGTCTGCCCAGCGCTGGGCCGATACTGGTTACCCACGTGCTAAAGAAGAGGACTGAGCAGCCCCGGCTAGCAGTAGGAGAGCCAGGAGGATGCCTATCGCGTGATGTCTATGAAGCTGGTGACGATACTCAAACAGGCGCTGGCCATGAAGGACGTACCTTATTGGGTATCGTGATGAACGTGCTGCTGGCCTGGCCAGACTGCTGCTTTAGATCTGAAACTGTCCGCCATCCTCGCAGCAAAGCCGTGTTGCACATGCAACCGGCCATGTTGGAGTAAGGAGAACTCTCGCCCAAGAAAGAAAAGCTTATTGAGCTGTGCATGCTGGAGAATTAGCACACGACTCTCTTTATCATAGGTATTTTAAGAAAACCCAATGGTACCTATTGGTGCCAATACCCCAGACATACTGGCAGACGTAAACTGCTGCTTCGCTTGTATAGGTTGTATATCCGCCAGCTGAATCGTTTACTTGCTGTTGAGCTGTATGCACGCCCCATGTCGTTGCGCCTGCATTGCTAGCAGTACAAGAGGCTGTCGCTTTTGAGGGGGGCATTTCTGCACTGGCTGGAGATGCAACTTTCCATAAGTAATCCTGGCAAGAAAGCATCTGGCCACGATCAGTTGATCCAACCAGCCCGATCTTTGTGCAGGCAGTGTCTTTCACAACAGGTGGTCCATCGAGATCCAGGTATTCACCTGTCTTTACGCGCCCAGTTGCGTTGACGGTCTGTGTGGCCACATCGTTGACGTTGCGAAGGTTGTGGCGCACTCCAGAGTCATCCTGCATGTTGATGTCGCCAGTCATTGGCAAGCTGCCATCGCGTCGAGCAAACTCCAGAAAGCCCCGGCTGTCGTAGCCGTTAGTGATCGCAATCAAGCCTGCAATGCCTGCGGCATTGGCACCAACATTGGTGTTGTCGATCGACACAAAAACCCCAGGATTTTCTGGAAGCGAGATGCCAGCACGGCCTGCACCGGCCACGCCTGCTGCAATCGTTGCACGGCGCAGGTCAACCTCATTCGGGCTTTGCAGATCCACCATGGGCTCTGTGGAAGCGACGAGCGCAGTCACATTGCAATTGGGAATGGTGCAACCTGAACTGGGGACAGCCAGGCGCACATCAAATCCTATTGCACGTCCATTGTAGACAAAAGCGGCCGCGTGCTGCTCACTGAGCAGATCCATTTTGAACAGATCATCTGTTGTCGGTGACCGTACACGGGAAGCAGGCACTGTATGGCCATTGCGCTCTACCTGCTGCTGACGCTGAATCTGCGTGAAGTAGGAGGTTGAGTAGGTTTTGACGGCATCGTCGATGGCTGCAAGTCGAGAGCCAACCAATTTTGCCCGCTCATCACCTCGGGCTGTGGCTTCTTGCTGCGCGTAGCGCACCAGAATGCCACCAACAATCAGGCTAACGAGGACTACTCCGATGGCTAGTCCTGGCAGAAAAAAGCCGCCTTGGCGACGGCTTTGAGTTTCACTTTTGAGCTTTGTACGCACCATGGCCATGCCTCAAGAGTTATTCAAAAATTGCTTCTTCACTTCTTCTTTCAAAGCCGAAAACTCGCCTTTGAGGATGTGAGCTGAGGCTTTGTTGTCGCGGGGCAGCGCTTGAACTTCAAGCTTGCCGCTAGCAGCGAACTTTTGGTGGATGGCCAACTGCAACCCTGTGGAGAGCAAATCGTTGGCGTTGGGCTCACCGGCGGCGTTGGCCATGGCCGCCAAACGCTGCAGACCTTCGGGAATGCTCTTGGCATGCATGGTGGCCAGCACCAAATGACCATCGACGGCGATGCGTACCAGCTCAGCTGCCGTGAGGTTCTCGCGGATCTCACCGTAACCCAGCATGCTGGAGTCTTTGGCTGGAAAGCAGCGCAAAGCTGTGTGCACGGCTTTGTCAAAGCCTCCCATCTCATCGACATCCAGTTGCTCACAGTAGCCCTTGGCTCCGTGTGCTCCTTCAATCGGGTGCTCAGGTGGGTCTTCTAGCGTCAGGGCATAACCGCCATGCAGTTGCAAGCGACCAGCAATCGTTGCGGACAGAGTGCTGGTCTTTCCTGCACCGGTCTGCCCAAAAATCACAATCAAACCGCCTTGCTCCTTCATGTTGCTTTGAAGAAGCAAGGCCTTGATCCAAACGGGCAACCCCAAGTCTTCAATATTGGGGCATTCCTTTGGCATTCTGCGCAAAGCGTAGCGGTCATCGCGCATGCGCTGATTTCGCCAACGACTACCATCGCCAAGCGCAATCATTTTGCTCAGAGGATCTTTTTTAATTTCCTCTTTCAGTTGCTCAATAGTTTCTGAATGCTCATTCGTGGCAACTAATGGGCCAGGAAAAATGATCGTTGGCTTGTCTGCTTCAATAGACAAGCGAAAATCGGTAATTGTTGGCTCACTCATTTGACTTATCGACGGAAGTTGAAGGTAACGGTGTTTGCTTCCGACGAATTGCACTGATCGCCAGCTGTTGTCTGATTCAAAGCAGTGGTGGCTGTTTTGATGGAGGTGCCGTTAACTGTCGCACTGACATATTGATTGCTGGCGAAGCTTTCTGTAATGATGTTGCACTCGCGAGATGGAATGGCAGTGAGCGTTCCTACGCCTTGGTTGTTACCTGCTGCGGGTGCAAATGTGATGTCACCCCATTTGGAAAAGATTCGTCCTGTGGGCACATTGCCATTTCGCTCCAAGAAGCTATCAGTCATCCAGCGTTTCTTGGCGACTTCTTCAGTCGTCAGCGTTGCAAACGAAGTCCGATGGGTATAAGCCAATTGAATTTTTGGCACAGCACTGTCCATTTCATTCGTGATCTTGCTTGCATTCATTCCGGCCACAATGCCCGGAATGAGCATGACGCCCAGCAACGACAACAGCGAAATGAGGGCAACGCCCATGCCGATTTCTGCAAGCAGCGCTCCGCGTTGTTTGAATGACAGGTTTTTTTTGTTGATTGTGTGAATACGCATTTATAAAGTCCTAGTGAAAATTTGTTGAGAAAGTAAAGCTATCTATAAACTCTTGATACCAGCCTCCACTGCTTGAGAAAATTGAAGATTACTGATTGCAATGCAAATACTCATGGCCGCTACAGCAAACATTGCGATTAGACTGATGACGAGTGCGCGGCCTTGTGCTTGCTCAACGAATTTCTCGCCACTATCAAATGCCAATTTATAAATAGCGTTGTTAAATTCAGTTCTTTCTGCATAGTCTTCAATGCGATCCATCACGGTCGAATCAAATAATCCAGAATCCAGTGCAAGAGCAGGGCGACCAGGCGTAAGTTTTAGGCGGTGAAGCATGACGGTGATGTGCCAGCTTAGCCATGGACTTGAAAACCTACGCATCATCTCCAAGCCTTCTTTGATACCGTGATTGTTCGATTGCAACAAAATGGATAACGCAATTAGGAAGTTATTGCTTTCGTTATGTCGGTATGACGCCCAAGGGGTTAGAGGTATTTTGTCGATTTTTGCGCGCAAATATCCACGCCAGTTTGATTTGCTCCATTCAACAAGAATAGCCGCGCCAATCACAGTTAATGAAACAATCAGAGCGTTATTAACTAACCATGTCGAAATATGATAAAAGAGCCTTGTTAATATTGGCCAACGATTGAGAGGGATAATTTGAAGATATTCAGGGGCAATTAATATTGCAAATATCACAAGAAATCCCAATATCACCAATAATGCAACAATTGGAGAAATCAAGGAAACAAAGTAAATGTTGCGTGCCTTACCTAACAATCTGATACTTCGTCCTAAATAATCCATGGCTTCATCAACCCGGCCATCTTCTTCTGCTGCTGTAAGAACCATGGCTTCGTAAGGCGGGACGGTATGCTGCAAAGCATGGCCAAAGGACATACGGCGCATCTTTTGAATCCAATGCTCATACAGTGGTGCCCAGCCTGTTTTTCGCTTGCGTGAGCGAATGGACATGACCTTTAACTGATCAATAATCGACGCCCCATCGCGTAGTGAAATAGCAAAGTCTTCGTAGAAATTCCGTCTATTAGTGGCGAATGCGTTGAATCGAAACTTGGCGAGTTTGAAGAAGTAGGTCATTCACGAAGCTCCACAACTTCGTAACTCTCCATGGGCTCAAACTCAAGCTCTAGGTCTCTTGGATCAATCCAGCCTTGAGAGACTTTGTAAAGTCCATGCTCAAACGCTGTTTTGCCTTGCATGTCTGGATCGTCAAATGCAGCTTTACGGCTGTTGCGCCAGTATTCTTCTGCCAGCTCATCCCTGCCTTCAGCAATGTGACCGCGTATGACGCGATCAGGAACTACGATCTCTGCGACAACTGTTGAATTGACAATGCCCAAGTTGTTGCAATGCTCACAACCTTTATCGTTGGAACAATAAATATCATCAAGTTTCAGATTGAACTTGCGGGTCAGGAAGTTCTGTTTCTTTTTTTCGAGAACATTAGCTGCTGGAACTTTGCAGTGGTCACAGAGAACAGGTAATAACCGCTGGAATATCATCACAGAGAAGAATTGACGGTCCGCGAGAACATCACGGGCAATGCCAAGTCTGAATAGACGCTTTGGCGTTGTCATGGCAGAGGCGGTGTGCGAAGTGGTATAAATTTTGTGACCCGTCAGCACAAAGTCAGCAACAATTTCTGCAACCACGTTGTCGCGTGTTTCTCCAACCATGATGTCGTCGGGATCACCACGCAATATATCTAGCAGTGTGCCTTGGTAATCCTTACTCTTACCTTCACCTTCGTGATCGTTATGCTGAACAGATATTTGAGTGACACCAAATATCTTCAATTCCACTGGGTCTTCGACGGAGTAGCGTTTTTTGAATTTTCGCTTAGGATCAAACTCCATCATCGTTTTAAGAGTGGTCGTTTTTCCTGAGCCAGTAGGGCCAGTAATGATGATCAGACCAATGGAGCGGCTAACACTGAGTTCCAGCTGATTGACTTGAGACTCTGCGTAGCCTAATTCGATAAATGTCTTTGCTTCCCGGCCAACTTCCATTGGCTGCACACGCAAAATAATGTCCCAGCCGTCGGCAGCTCGAATGAACTTATAACGCAGCTTATAGACTTGACCCTCAACCACATGCCGGATCATGCAGCTCATGGATTTATTCTCAATAGAATATGTACCTGTGCTGCGCGAACGTGCCTCAGCCATGTGGGTGAACAAATATGAAGATATTTGTTCGGCTACTTCAATTGAAAAGCTGCGATGTTGATACAGGCGGCTGTGAATACGAAACAGCGACATGGCAGATTGCTCTCTGCGGCAAACATGCACATCTGTCGTTTGTTTCTTGACTGCAATTGCAATTAGCTCATCAATGATTGGCTTGGCATCACTGGAATTGTTATTGACGGCGTTTCCGTTAATCGCCATGTTCAATTCAGCAATTAGTGCGGCATCTGCTAAGCGTTCTTGCGTAATTTTGAACCCAGTTTCTTGCACTTTTGTTCTGAGTTGCAAGTGCTGTTGTTTAGCAGCAAGCGTTTCTGAGGCAAGGAGAATGACCTCACGGCTGCCTAGATCGATACAGCACAGTCCTGACAGATCATTGCCCTGAACATTAAAGTTCTTGGTGATGACTGCACGCAGGGGCGGCAATTCCTGGCGCTTTTGAATTCGCCCCTCTCTGCGCATCGTGCCTAGCAGCGCTGTAGGATTTACGGTTCCTGCATTTTTAGTGGTGGAGACATTACTCATATTGCCTCCTTTTATTGAACCGAAACGGTCGCAGCGGACTGTGCATTGCTATTGCTACCTGACTGCAGCCAATCCAAAGTTATAGTTTTTCTTTGGCTAATGCTTTTCCCGTTAAGTTTTATGAGCGTGATGCTGTATGGCGTAATGTTCTCTAGCTTCCAGCCATCAATGCGAGATATATAGGGGTCTTGCATTGATACAGGCATTGGAACGCCCAGATAATTGAGTTCTGCAACTTCCTGGCCGACAACGCCCCATATTGCTTCAAGCACAGGCTCTTTAGCGCTGTAATCCTGTTTTGCATCTACCAATGGCTGCGCATTGGCTGGAAGATCAGTAGATCGCGCATTTGAACTAATGCCCTGGTTTTGATTGGCACGGATTTTTGCATTAATTTCTGAGTCAATCAGAGACAATTGCTTTTCCATCAAGCAGCCAAATGTGTCAGTCGTTTTATTGCAAACCCGCTCAGTTTCCGGCTCATTAGCGAATGCCATAAACGGAAGTAAGGCAATGAATAGGATGAATTTACGGCTGCGCATATGCTTGAACCTTCATGGAAAATGTGATGTTCTCTTTGATCGCAAATGTGATTTGCTCAATGCCGGTTGCGGCTGGCAATCTGTGTGCAAAGCTCTCCAGCAGCACTGCTGGCCCTGTTGCATCAAAAGTGGTTCGCACCGGGATTGAGACTTCCTCGCTGCCCGGGCCTCTGGCGGCAGTGACGGGTTCCCAGTGAATGAGAGGCTGCACCTGCATGCCCACTAGGCGCGAGATTTGCGCCAAATTGCCAACATCGAAGCTCAAATCGTTGCGATGCGGCAATTGGTCTTTAGTGCGCGTTGGTGACGGCTCTTTGGCAATCACAATGGGTTGCACAATCTGATCAATGCCACCCTCTAGTTGCGGCTCTGGCCACTGCGCAGGCTTGGCCTGCATGTAGCCCCGCCAAGTGGTAAGTGCTTGCGCGGCATAGATCACTTCACATTGCTGGGCTTTGCAAGTCATCTCTGACAATCGCCATCCACCTACGGTTGCCGGCAACGCGTGCAACGACCGGACGTACTGCGCCAAGTGCTCGGCTGGCAGCGTGGAGTTGATGGCCATGTCAATGTCCGCCTGGATCTTGGCCATGTTTTCTTCCTTGGCCTGTTGCTTGGCCAAGGCTTCGGCGCGTGCCCGTTCCGTCTTGCTGTGTGACTGATAAGCCATGTAGGCTGACCCAGCAACGACCGCAACGGCCAGGGTGGCGACCATGGGCAACGAGACTGGCGAGTAGCGGTCAAACGCTGCTTTTTTGTAGTCAGACTTCTTGAGTGAATGGCCCAAGACCTCCAGCGACATTGAGCGCAGCTCCATGCGGTATGGAATGCTCGAAATCAGATCCGGCTCATCGGTGTAGACAGGTAGATCACGTGATTTTTCTTGGCCAGTGATGAAGTCGCGCACCATGGCCATGACTTCATGCTCTGAGCCCACGAAGTCCATGCGCTTGGCAGGCAGTCCTTTGACCAGCGCAAAAACCCAGTAGAGGTCTTCTTCAATCGAGATGAGCGACAAGTACGTCTTGTCAGGGATAGCGGCACACAGCAAGGACGCTGCTGCGACTGGACGACTGGCACAGTCCTTTTTGCTGACCAGTGCAACCTGCTTTTCGTGCTGATCCGGGTCCGCCCACAAAAACTGCCAGCTTGCATTGGCTCCCGTTGCAAGCTGGCGAATTTCCGTTCGCTGGCTCTCCAGGCCATCCAAAGCCAGCCAGTCCAGGCCAGCCAGGGCTTGGCCATACCCCGCAACTTCAAGTTGCTTGAGCATCAGAGCACTCCCTCAATGATCTGAGGTGTCAGCAAGACCAACACAGCACGGCGTGAAGTGCTGTTGACCATGCTGCCACCCAGCAAAGGAGACAATGCCCCATCCAGTGATCGGTCTGTGAAGGTGCGCTGCGAGGAGTCAATACCCGCCAGGAGGGCGGTTTCACCACTTGGCGCACTGCCATACAGGCTGTACTGATTGGCGTTGGATGGTGGGTACTCCAGGGTGACGCCATTGGAGACGAAAGTCTTGGATTCCCCCCTTGTCGATGCATCCATGGCGAACTGCATCACGACACTGCCGTTGGGCTGAACGGAGGCCAGCATGGTCAAAAATGTGCCCGTGGTCAGCTGTCCAGGCTCCACACTGGGCACCACCGTCGGTGAGCCAACATTTGCGCTGCTGGCTGAGCCAGATCGAGCTGGGTACACATAGGACTCGGTCGTGGCCACGCTGCTGGGACGGTTGTTGAGCATGGAGTAGGTCTCGTCCTTGCGAATAGTGACCTTGCCCACTGTGGCTAATGCTTGGATGAAACTGCGCGTCGTGCTGTTGTCGCCGGTGCGAATAACGCCCAGCTGGCCCATACCCGTTGTTGTGCTTTGTCCAGAGGGCGAATAAATGCCGCCAGTCCACTTTGCGGCGGCGTTGTTGATGGCCCAGCTCCAGTCCACCCCTAGATTGCTGTTGTCGTTGGTTGTGATTTCAACAACCTGCATGCGCACACGGATTTGGCGCCCCAGCGCTTTGTTTTCTGCATCAATCAAGGTGCGCACTTGGTCATGCACCTCCCGTGTATCCGTTACGGTGATGATTCCCGAAGTAGACACTGCGTACTTGCCCACAGACGGTGTCAGCGTGGTCACAAGTGCATCTTTGATGCTTTTGATCACTTCAAAGCTTGCTTCAGACTTCACGTTGACATCGGAAGATGAGCTGCCGCTGCCTGCTTGAGCTGCACCATTACCGCTGCTTCCACTGCCGGTGTTTTCACCAGCGCTGGTGCGTTTGGTGATCGTGTTGCCAATCGTGTCGGTGTTGAGAATGGTGGCCACCGTATAAGTGCGTGTGACCAGGCGAGAGATCGTGACCGCGTTGTCTCTGTGGCTGTAGTCCCAGCCAACACCAAAGCTTGCACTGAGACGATCCAGCAGATTTACAGGCTCATAGGTGCCACCGATCATGCTCATTTGATCGATGATGAAGCCACGCTTTAAGGGTGCGTTGGCTGGCCCCGACATTGCCAATGGTGCTGGCAACACGCCATTCAGGGCTGCTGGCACTCGCGGAGCGCCGTTACTGGATGCTTCTTGCGTGGACGCCGAGGATGGACCAGTTGCTGAAGCCAGCGCACTCAGTGGAACCAGCGCATCCGTTGTGACGCGCACGGGGATACCAATGATTTTGCTGATCCGCTCTGCATGCACTTGCAGCGTCGGGCTGTCAGGGAAGGAGTAGCGGATGGGCTGGCGAAGCACAGCGGGCAATTGAGACTTGCGTGCCACTTTGACGGTTTGTCCACCCAGCCAGGCAGCGTTAATCTCGCGCCCAACTTCAGCCGCACGTGCATCTACAGTGCGTACCTGCTCCAGCTTATTGCGAACAACGTCCACATCAGCCTGCACTTGTGCGGAGATAGATTGGCGCTCATTCAAGGTGTTGCAAGCCGACAAGTTGGCGATAGCGACTGTTGCCAAGATGGCGCGCACCAGCGTGCGCTTTGTGTATGGATAGCGTGTCATGGGTGCGGTCTCATTCATTGCTGCTGTGCGCCTGTGCTTGTTCTGCTGCCTACGTCTGTGACTCGCACGACGTTGTTGTCCATGTAGAAAGTCGGCACCAGGGAGGTCGAAAATGAAAGAAACAAGGCGCGCACGGCTTGGCGGTAAGTGCCGTGGTAGGTGGCTTTGGCTGGGATGAGCAGGTCGTCGGTGGTTTCCCAAACCACTTGCCAGTCCGCTTGTTTTGACCACTTGGTGAGTGCGTCAAACAGGGTCACGTCCTCTGGGCCTACTTGCCAGCTTTGTGGGATTTCTGACTCATGGAGTGCTTGAGGAACTGCGGACGCTACTGGCTTTGCTGGATCAAGCACGGAAGGCTGTCCGCTGACGGCAAACGTCTGTACAGGCTGGACGCTGTGGGTTGCCAGCTCCTGGTACTCCAGTCGAACTTCATGGTTGACTTGCACCAAATTGAGCTGGGCGCGCTGTTGCAGCTGTCCATTGACGTTGGCCAGCGCATCAGCGACGGTCAAAGACGCAGGCTGCTCCAGAGCAATTTGCTGCGCAACTGCACTGCCTATAGACTCATAAGGCACATCAAGTCTGAGAGCGAGTAGCTTGGCCAAGCCATCGACATCACCTTTCCATGTGACTGCAATTCGCGCATTCAGCAAGCTGGTCAGTGCAGCTCCTGCGGCCGCATCGGGTGCTACTGACTGGGCCATGGCCACACAGGGCATGGTCAAGCCAAGTGCGAGGCTGCAGGCCAGCCGTGTCAGGTGTTTGTGCATCTTTATCCTTGTCATGGAGCCACCGCACGTGCGTCAGCGATGGAAAATTCTTGGTACAGAGCGAGAACCTTGGGGACGTAGGCCTGGGTTTCGCGGTAGGGAGGAATGCCCTTGTGCTTGCGCACAGCGCCGGGGCCAGCGTTGTAAGCGGCCAATGCAAGTGGCCAGTCACGAAACTCAAACCACATCTGGCGCAAGTACGCAGCACCTGTGGCCAAGGCCAGCTCTGGATTGAGTAGATTGGTTTCAGGGTCTTGCAGGCCCACGCCCTTGGCAGTGGAGGGCAGTACCTGGGTCAAACCGATGGCGTTGGCTTTGGAGCGTGCTTTGGAGTTAAAGCCGCTCTCAACGGCAACCAGTGCCTTGAGCAAGGCTGGCTCCAGCCCGTAGTGAAGCGCTATGTTTGTGATAGCCGCTTCGTGTGCCCAATAGTTCTCCAGCACCTTTTTGCAGACCTGCGAGGTCACTTGGCCACGCAGACACTTTTCGGACGCAATGGCTGCTGGCTGGCCCAGTAGCACAATCATTGGGATGAGCACGCATCCAATAGAGCGAGCTATCACAGTGCCTTCATCACGCCGAGAACAATGCTCAGCGTGATCCCTGCGCGAATGGCGTGCAGTTTGAGTGCAGCCAAGGTGATATTTCCCTTGCCGTAGCTTGACCACAGCGTGATCAAGCAAGCGACAATGATCAGTGTCACCAACGATGCAAATATCAGATGCAGCTGCTGCTTCATCTTTGGCATTGACACACCAGAGCCTTCAACAAACCCTGCCATGAGAGCTGCGGTGATCGGCAAGCACTTGCCTGCGCCGTCTCTGGTGCAGCTATCCGCTGGTGTGAATTTGCCAAGGGAGCTATTGCCCCCAGTTGCTCCACCAGCTGAGCCAGAGTTTCCGTTAGAGCCGGGTGGATTGGTCGTTGAACCACCGTTGTTGTTGGCACCCGCCATCTTGTCTGCCATAGAGCAGATCGTTGTGCCATTGCTGTCTGCGAAGCCTTTGCAGCTTCCAGAATTGATCATTTTTTGGCAATTGCCGATCCCTAGCTGGACGCAAGCTAAGACTAGGTTGCCATCCACTGGCCGCCCATCAAACGTCCCCATGCCGATGAGCTGTTGTACTGAACCAGCCTTCATCGCATCGACGGTCAAAGCAGACCATGCATTGATTTGCTCTTGCAGTGAAAGCTGCCTGTACTGTTCGGGTGTGACTTTGGCGTATTCCTTAATATTTGCCTTGTTCATTTGCAGCACGCCATAGCAGCACGAACCGTTGTAGGCACTTGTATTCCCACCGCTCTCGACGTTGATGGCTAGGTTGGCCACTGCTTGCGCATTGGCTTTAAGCCATTCACTGGAGCTGGACGAGTTCTGGATAGCGGCCACAATGTCGGCCGCTCCCACAAAGGCGGCAAGCGCCAGACCGCTGAGCATCCACAGGATGGCAACCATGCCTTTCGGAATGGTTTTCACCGGGAGTGCTCCTTACCTGCATGGGCCTTACTCAATTCACTGATGAATTGCTCAGGAGGCGTTGCGCCGACCAGGCGCTTGCCACTGGAGAGGACAACAGTGGGGGTGTTGTTGATCTGGTAGCGCTCACCAGTGGCCAAGATCGCAGCCAAACCATCGATGTTGCAGCCCTGATAGAGCTGCGGCTTGGCCCCACCCATCATGGCTTTCCAAACGCCTGCCTTGTCGCTGGAGCACCATGCGCCCCGCGCCAGTTGCTGGCTTTTAGGGCTGATGACGGGGAACATGAAACGATAGATGGTCACGTCCTCGAGCTGATCCAGGAATTTCGTGAACACCCTGCAAATTGGGCAGTTGGGGTCTTCAAAGACCGCGAATATCTGGCTTCCATCTCCGTGAACTTCTTTGATCGCATGCTGCAGCGGCAGGCGGTCAAATGGGATGGTCATCCGCTTGTCCATCTGTTGCGCGGTGAGATCCAGGCGCTTTTGCATGTCCATCAGCGCGCCGCCTACAAAGCTGTACTTGCCAGATGCATCAACGTAGAAGATCTCGCCATCTGCCACCGCTTCGTAGATGCCTGCCAGCGGCGTTATCGATAGCTGCTCAATCTGGATTTGTCCGTCAGAGTTGGCTTTAACCGTTGACTTGATGCGGGTGGCCAAGTCCTGCGGCACATCGGCTGCAAAGCAATTGGCAGAAGCTGCAGACGCAGCCAGTAGCGTGGTGATGAGTGTTCGCTTGAGCATGGGCGCACTCTAAAAAACCACAGCCAGGCCTACCAGCGTAAATCGTCAGTTACATACCTAACGATTTACGCTTGACAAATCGTTATTTTTAATTTGTTACATTGGCGCCCGTTTTAGGTGTGCGTTGTACCTGCAAGCAGGCGGATCTGCTGCGGGATCAAACGCAGAGGTGTGGATGTATTTTGATAAGTGCGCGGGACAGCGCTGTGATGACGAGAACGGTTGGGATGAACGGTTTGGAGACTTTCTTACAGATTTGCAGATGCAAGAAGGGCTCGCAGAGTCCACGTTGTTGGTACTTAAAAATCAACTCACGGCTTTCAATCGCTGGGTGTACCAAGCAACAGGTCGAACGTGGGATAGGGCGTTGCCCGAAGACTTTTACGAGTATTTAATGAGTATGGAAGGGCAATTAGAAACATCGTCCCTTCAAGCCAGGCGATGGAGTCTCAAGCGTTTATACAGTTGGGCCAACGGCGAAGGCGTTACGTCCATTCGCAATTACGCGTTTGATTTTTCTTTTCGTGCTTCAAAACAGGTTGTGAGCCCAATTCCGCCATCGGTGGAACAAGTTAAACAATTACTGGGTCAACCTGATATTTCAAGGAAAGAGGGCGTTAGAGACAGAGCGATATTAGAGTTGCTTTATGCAACGGGTATGCGTGCTGGCGAATTGCTTTCTTTGGATGTATTTCAGTTTGGATCAGAATCATTATTGAAGGTTTGGGGCAAAGGTAGCAAAGAGCGGCTGGTTGTGTACGGGGAGGAAGCCAAGCATTGGATTGCACAATACAAAATTGTTCGCAAGGATCTCCTGCTCAAAGGCGGTCACGCAGCCGTGCGGACCAACAATTTGTTCGTCAGTACCGGCAAGCACCCCGGCTACCAGTACTATGAGCTGCGCAGGATGCTCAAGAAGTATGGTCAGGCTTGCGGCTTGCATGTCACGCCGCACCGTATGCGTCATGCTTTTGCTACACACATGTACCAGGCTGGTGCCCCATTGAAAATTATCCAAATGCTTTTAGGGCATGAGAATCTTCAAACATCAACCATCTACATTGCCAAAAATTCAAAAGACCCTATCAAACTCTTGAAGCACCATCATCCAAGAAACGCCAAATTCAAATTTAGAAGCACGCGGTTTGGATAAACGTGCTAATTTAAGAAGCAATAAATGCTGACTTGCATTCTCCGCAAATAAGAGAAATGCTGGGTTTGCCCCAAACGCTTATATTCTTGCACCCGCTGCATGTGTATTTAATCCGATTGGATTTATTGGACGCTTGGGGCTGCCCTGATGCAGTCTCTGGATTTTGTGAACCCTCTGGGTTTCGCACATTGCCACCAGGACGTATTGCACTTGCCAATGCCTGATTGGAGGACATTGGCACCGTGGTGCCTTGAATACCTTCAATTAGAGTCGCTTGACTCTGCGCGCCTATGCGCACGTGTTCTTCTGAAGGAAAGCGGTCGTACCAACTGAGCTTAAAACTGCCTTTGAGCAATGCCTCGCACGCGCTCAAAAATCGACCACCTGTGATGGCGTAGTCAGCCATCATGTCGCCAGTGCGCTTTCCTCCAGGCTGGCCGGTTGAGGAGGGCATCAGACCAATGCTTTCCATTTTGTTGGCCCATTCATCGTTGTGATACCTTCCTCGGCCCGGCTTGCCGTGATGTTCTTGCCACAGATGCACCATCTCATGCGCAAGGGTTTGCAGGGTCTCAACGATGGGCACAACTGCAAAGTAGGTCGGGTTTAAAGCGATTTCATCCGTAGTTTGCCCGGTTAGCGACGCGAAACGCGCTGGAGAAAAGTAACCAAAGGTTCTTTTTTCTCGCTGCAGTGTGATGAGACATGAGGGCAACTGTGCTTCAAAGAGTTGAATGTTGAAGTGGTCGTATGCCACTTGCAGCTCTTCATAAGTTTCACGTGTCGGGGCTATCGAAGTCGGAGAGGGTGCCTCCGTCATGATTTGTATTGTGCAATACAAATTGTGGGCTCAAGAGTCAATGATTGCTCTCTCTATGCATGCTTGCATTGCAAGCTAAATGCACAAACACTATTGCGTGTTGAGAATCTTGCCCATAAGCTCAATTGCATAAGAGTAGTGGCAGGGTGTAATTTATTAATCTGTGGTGATATCTGCCAAACTTGACAGCTAGCACGAATATTTCCCGCATATCTATTTCTATGTAGAAGAGAACCAATGCCTAATTATTTATTGTTCACTAAGATTTTAATCAGTTCAATTTTTCTAACGGGATGCGTCAATTCTTTGCCACCTAGGCCATGGTTTGAAGGGGAGAAAGATTGGCCAACTATTGTTCGTTATGAAATTGAGTTGAATGGGGGGAAAATGCCTATCGAATTAGCGTACAGTATCAGTTGTGCTGATGAAAAATCATTATGGGTATATGCGTATATACATAATTTTTCACGACAGGATACGAATATTAGGACACGCTATTTTCCAGAGAACGCATTTCTTGTCAAAGAAAATGGAGAAAGCGTTAAGAGCGACAAAAAATTGTACAGAATCCTCTCTAGAAAAGAGTCGCTCCCAACGAGTGATTTTTATGCTCAATGCAAAAATGATTTAACATGGTCTTATTCTGAAGTAAACGATAAATTAACGCTAAATAGTACGGGTGTTCTGTACCGCTTTAAAACTGCAGCACCTCACTCAAATTCACGTTGGAAGTTGAACCTAGGATCAATACTTATTGATAATGTTGAAATAAAAATTCCCGAGCAAACTGTTGTTTTGCGAGAAAAACAATTTTATTTAAAAAAAATTCAATAAAGCACGAACGAGAACATCAACGGGTTGCTGTATGTTGAGCCGGTCGTTCAATGTTTCGGTTTTTGCAGTAGCGCCAAGTTGAAGTACGCAGATGAATCCAAAAGGCGTTTAGTGGCGTATAGAGTACATGCCATTTTTTCCTCAAATCTCCACTCCTATGACCCGCCGCCTAGGCCTCATGGGCATCGGCTCCGCCATCACAGCCCTGGTGTCCGGGTGTTCTGGTGCCCAGGTGCTTGACCATCTGGTGGCCCATGACACCTACCATGGCCCCACGGGCGTGCGCTACGGGGCCGATCAGCGGCATCTACTTGATTTGTACCAGCCAGTTAGCGGCACAGTGCTCGGCAATGCACCCGTTGTGCTCTTTTTTTACGGCGGCAACTGGACACGCGGCGAGCGGGCCGAGTACCGATTCGTCGGCGAAGCTCTGGCAGCCAACGGCATCATCGCTGTGGTGGCTGACTACCGGCTGAGCCCCCAGGTGCGCTACGACGGCTTTTTGGGCGATTGCGCATTGGCCCTGCAGTGGACCTTGTCGCATGCAGCCAGTCTGGGCGGCGACCCTGCGCGGGTGATGGTGATGGGCCATTCCGCCGGGGCTTACAACGCCGCCATGCTGGCCCTGGATCCTCGTTGGCTGGCGCCTTTAGGCTTGACACCCGATCGGCTTGCGGGCTGGATAGGTCTGGCCGGGCCGTACGACTTTTTGCCAATTGGCGACCCCGAGGTTCGGGTTGCTTTTGGCTGGCCGCAAACCCCGGCGGATTCCCAGCCTATCTTCTATGCCAACGCCAAGGCCCCCCGAACCTTGCTGCTGGCAGCACGCAACGACAAGGTGGTGGATACGCAACGTAACACCGTCGCCCTGGCGAACCGATTGCGGGCTGCGGATACCGAGGTGGATATGCGGATCTTTGACCGCCTCAGCCACGTGACGACTGTTGCAGCCCTGGCTCGGCCCCTGGACTGGCTAGCCCCGGTACTGCCAACCGTGGTGGCTTTTGTGCGCAGTGAGTCAATGAGTACCGGCATCAACACTTTTAAGAATACAACGATCTGACAGAATGCATTTAAGACTGCTTCTGGCCGATCTGTGACCGTCGCAAATCGACCCAAAGCAGACTCTGGGCGGAACGGTCGCTCAGCGCCCATAGTGTTCTCTGGATGAGGCCTCGGGTGAGCGCCCAAAGCAGCCGCTGGAGAATGAATGAACGCTCAGGGCAGCGACGGGTCCTGACCAAAGGAGTACTGCGGATGCAAGCTATAGTGCTTGTAGCGAAGTTAGGGAATTCAAAAAAGGAGATGCGATGACCTTCACCAAAGACCAGATCGTCCAGTACGTATACAACTCGAAACCAGTAATAAATCTGTACCAATCCTCAATGGCAATTGGGTTTTGGCCTGATTTTCCCGATTACGATATAGAAAATTTATCTTGGTTCTTGGAGAAAACCGGAATCAGCGATCTAAATTTTATCGATGAGCTGCTAATCAATAACGAGATGACCTTAAGGCGGTACATCGCTCACATTTATTCCAATAGAAAAAGTCCTTGGAGAGTAAATCCGAGATTTCTGTGTGAGTTGGCGCTTATTGTAAAACATCCAAAATCATTCACGACCGAAAACTTAGTTGAGCATGGATGGCATTTGGATATTGCCTCCATCATAGTTTCTGCGGCCGCTAATTTTAGCGAGAGCGTCGTCTAAATTGTCGTCCAATCGGACCTGCAAAAGCGGGCAGCTCAACTCCATTAATCCGCAAGGAGGCAATAGTGCGCGTTGCCGAAAAAACCGTAGAGTTCAACTTCTGCAAGGGATTTCCGCAGCTCCTTGGTCACGAAGCCCCTTAAGCCTGTCAAGCGACGACTCAAGCGACTTTAATATGCTGTGATTGGTGCACTGATGCATGCGAGTTCCTATGAAAGCTTAACGAACTAGCTAAGCTGACCGCCGTAGGTGTCTGGGCATTTGCATTTATCAATTGGCGCAGCTTGTTGATTTATTTTGAAAAAAGAGTTTTTAGCTTTTTTGGCATCGCCTTCTACCCATTGAACCTGAATTGCCAAAGCACCTAATGATTTAGATTTTTCTGCAATGTGAGGCTCTACTTTGCGCAGTACAGCAAAGGAGTGAAAGATGGCTATGAAATTTTGGAGAAGGCTTGGCTGAGGAGTAGGTCTGAGCAGGTTGCCTTGTTAAAACAGGCTGAACTCTTTTATAATCAGTACAGCCTTAATCGCTAGGAAATTGGACCATCGACCTGCGTTTCTCTGCGCTCAAGCTCATTATGCCTCTTTGATTTTTGAATCAAAACCGAGCATCAGCCTCTGACCGCTTGTGGCTGTCGCTGTTCGACCCATGCCGGACAGTTGCGCGGAGAATTTGGCCACCCCGATCCGGTCGCTTCGATACTTACCCTGCGATCAGTTGCTTCAGCAGGGCTACTACCGCCAGCTACTAGCGCCCTCCGAGGTCTACTCAGTGTCAATCTTTAAACGGTGGAGACGCGGAACCAGCTTTGATCGTTAGACTATTTCAATCTATTGATAAAGCTACGCCATGTTCAATACAAAGTGCCCATACACCTTGGAGCCAATCGCCGAGATCGATTCCAATCGCGAGCACATCATCCCTGACGCACTAGGCGGTCCTAATGGCTTTGCTCTAAATGCAGACGCAATGGCGAATAGCACTTTTGGGGATGGAGTTGATGCCACGCTCATCAACCAACCGCTTATGCTGATGAAGGCGAGTCAAGCCGAAGTCGAAACCCGCAGTGGGCCTGTAGTCGTCAAGCTTCAAGGCACTCTCGTTTCGGACGGCAGCCCAAGCGACATCCGCATTTTCGAAGACGGTCGGGCTACATTCCGCTCCCGAATTCCGGTAGTTAAAGATCCGAATACCGGTGAGGTAATAGGTGTTCGCGGATATGGTGACGCTGCCAAAAAGCAGGCGGACGCTCTGCGCGCTGGGAATGCAAAAAAAGGGCGCATAGTTGTTACAGGAGAATCTGTCGCGGGAGACCCGACCACTAACGTTCGATTGCGGCATGACCTCGCCGCCGACGATCAGGGATTAGGAAAGATTGCCTATCTGACAGCCGTATGGACTTTAGGAGACACGTTCATCGACACACCGGCAGCAGCGGCTTTTCGCAAGCTGATATTTGGTCCTCCTACACGCGAATCAATCGACGCCAGCGGCGTGAGAGTTCTGCGAGATGATGGCAGTGAAGCTCCGTTTATCCCGCCATCCGCGCGCGAGCACCATCTAATTTGTGCGACCACTGGTGGAACACTTTTTGTGTACGTCTCCTTGTTCTGCGATCACCTCTTTACGCGGAGCTACATCGCTCCACTTGCTTTTTCTGACTCTTCTCGCGCGATCGTGGTCAACGCCACCGATAAGACTTTCGAAGAGTTGAGCGATTTTCTGCCGCGGTGATCAGAGCAACTAGTTAGTCGTACCTGAAAGCTGTCACTAGCGACCTTCCGCTTATGGCCGAAAACCGAAGGTCGCTTACCGTTGGCCCTTTCGCCAGTCCCATGGAGCAACCGGCTCTGGATCACGCCAAAGACCAACCTTTCTCGCCTTGGCCTCCTGCTCTGCGAACTCATACTGTCCACGATCTTGTGGAGATTGTTCCCTCGCATAGGCTCTGTACCACCACGCCATGCCTACTGTGACCATGGCAAGACCAGCGTCGAGAGTGCGAGGGCCTTTGGGTGCTGATGCTGGAGCAACCCAAACAGAGCAGATATGACGCATGTAGCGATCCGTCTTGTTGCAGCGTAGCTCAGCCTCTTTCATGTAGACGAGATCGGACAGGGCTTCACGGGCTCGATTGCCGAATGGCTGCTTGCGCTCGGGTGCATCAATACCCTGGAATCGCACTTTGAGCTGCTGATATGGGTGTGCTGCATCCTGAGTTGGGCAACGCGCAGTGAGTGTGTCGCCGTCTGAGATGCCGACGACAAGGCAGAGAAGGGCGACGGATAGCATGAGTAAAACTTAATCCAGAATTGCGAAAAGTAAAAGGCCCGTTGCGTAAATGCGCCGGGGCTCATTTTTTGTTTCAGCGTAGCTTCTTGAATTAGTTCGCCACTCTCATTGGAGATTGCTTTTTTTGTGATAACTCAAGCTAAAACGGAGCGGGTGAAATAACCACTGAAACTGGGCCTGCTCCAAGATATACAAGGCCTTCCGGCCCAATAATCCGGTCAAAGTAGCCACAACGATGTGGCCATGGCGCGCCTGCACCCCGGTCCACCATCGCCATCGGCAATGCCGTACTCCGGCATGGATGGACCAGCTACGCGCAGAAAGTAGGTGGCCTGCGGGTGTTCCACAAGCATCGTGGACAAGCCCAGCCGCTTACCGCTGAAGTCCTCAGCAGGATATGTGAACCCAGCACGCACCGCACAGTCTTCCAATGGCAGGGCCACTGGTGAGGCGGTGATGGTCACTGGCATGCCTGCTAAAAGTCGATTGCTGTGCATGCATACAGTGCGCCAAGAACTCTTTAAAAAAGTTTAGATTACAGATGCCCACTATGTAACACTGTCTTTTATTTTAAGAGTAAAGAGAATTATTGATTAAGAAATTTTCAAAGTTCTATTGCAGTTAGGAACAACTTTTCCATACTGAATTGCCCGAAACTTAATTGACCGATCTTTAGAGTCATAAGCGTACTCTATTCGATCTTGTTCTGGTTCTTCTCCAAAAAACATGCAGTAATTTGGTAAATCTACGTGACCATTAGTGTTGGGCCATTTAGTGATACGTAGTTTACAAACAATGTAACTATCATGAGCAGATACGCCATTTTCAGCAGTTGAGCATCGATCACTCCCTGCAGTAGAGAAAATTGAAAATACTATCTTCGCTCCTCCATCACGCACATCACCATATAGTGCGAAAGAAGGATAAAAGCCTCCTGAAGAATGGGGTCGTGGATTTGCTAGTTCTCTTTCCCAAAGCTTGAGTAATGTTTCTTTTTCTTCAAAATTAACTGTAGATTTGAAATTTTCACTATTAAAAACTCCTTCGCGCATGGGCTTCCATTCAATTTTACCTTGAGCCATGACAAATGTAGAGTTAACTAATAGTCCTAATGCTACTGCTGCAACTGCAAAAATTTGTTTTTTCATTTTAAAATTGTAACCTTAGTTTTTATTTTGAGTAATAAATCTTGACAATCGCCTAGTATGCTCAATTAATTCAACGCATGTTGATTCGTTGATTTCCAAGAGATATTCAGACACCATTCACGCTACATAGGCTGCATAAGCACATCTGAAAATTCGCTTGCATTTTTTGATCTTTGCGCTACGATTCGACACACATCAACAAGTATGGTGTTTGGATGACTAGGAATATCTCTGCCTAGTGCGCATGAACTCTCATGCGGAGCAACGGATTGGGCTCACATGCCGCTCTCGCTTGCTGATGAGGTCTAACAACTTCACGAACTCCAATGCTTAATTTTTCACTACGCCTCCTGAGCCAGTTCACCAAATTGTTGTTCCGCGTCGGAATCGCTTTGGGAGGTGTGGTTCTATTTTCAATTTTCCGGCTGATCACTGCTTACTTGGCTGCTGGATCAAGTGAAGATGAAGCTGAGACAGGCGAATTTGCTGAGGCAATGCGCCAAGCTGAAAACGATACAGCTGGAACATTGCCAAGCAACAAAATATTTTTTTAGTTTTATTTTTTTCCGCGAATGGAGGGCACTTTCCCTCCAGAGGCACCAACTGATTGAGATTTATTAAGCATTTCTCTATCAGCTCCCATTCTGAAGCCAATCCACGCCATCATTGCACTCCAAACAATTGGAAGTCCAATAAATAGAAATGACAAAAGGATTTCGAGAAGCATTCGTTTATAGACCTGTGGTTGACCACTGCTAAAGCTTTGCGTAATCTCTTGCATGATCGTGCTTCCTGAGAAACCGGGATACATAGCTTCAATGAGTTTGGCATCAACCCACTGCGCAATCGTCCACATTACTGCCCAAAACTTCACAGTAAACAGCGCAAGACCACCGTACCAAAGCATTTTTATGTCATAACCACTCATAAGCGTAATGAGTGGCAGAAACATATAAAGTGCAAGCAATAGCAGTGCCTGAACCATTGGTAATGCATTAAGTAATGGAATCATCGACAGTGATGATTCAAATGCAGCTTTACCGACACCCAGCGTACTGATACCTCCAGTAATGGATCGCCAAATATTTGCGCCAGTACCATAGTTGTTCCCCATCACGTTCTCAGGGTCTACGAACGTGGGGTTTGCTTTTTCAAATGCCAGTCTGGCAACGCTGTCTTTCGCTTGATCCTCTGAAGCAAATGTCAGCTTGTTCTTGGCGAAGTTCAGCAGGTTGCGCCAGTTGGTGTTGTGGTTGCCCAAGCGCTCACGCACGCCAAGATCACTAGCCTCCCACCACTGCTTGCAGGTAGGGCGGCCCCAGTCAGGATTGACATAACCAGCCTCGGGACCCTCGGTGGCAGGCGTCTGGATGTACTCGGTATCGCGGCTAAAGTCGATGGCCCAGCCTGGAACTGGGTTGTAGGAGCGCATATCTGCGTAAAACCCTGGCTCAGTGCGCATGAACTGACTGCCAATCCAGTCCACATCCGTGGAACCTCCATAGTTACTGCCCTCCGCCAAGATGGCCTTGCCATTGGCAGAAATAGCGGTCTTATCCATGTTCAGGTATTGGCTTCGGGCAGGCACAAAGCACTCGCTGTAAAAGCGTTGAACCTCATGAAGAACTGCAGGGTCATCGATGGTGGCCATGCGTGCTAGGTCTTCGATGGTTCGAATATCACTGCTTGCACTTTTCAGACCTGCTCTGAAGCCGTTGTTAATCCCGGAGGACAGACCCATCACTGAGTACCACCAGACAGGTACAAATGCCAGATTGCCAGAGTTGCTGAAACCACCAGTAGTGGCATCAGCCATGGCACGGTCGTAACCTGTGCCGGTACCGCCATTGAGGGTGACGGTTTGCGGGGGGCTGCCATCCAGAGTTTTAGATGGCGTGTAACTCAGATGCACGTTGCTCAGCGAAGTCAACGGGCTTGTCATAAAACACAGCATCATCACGCACACTGCCGTGATGAGCTTCGTTTGAACTGACTCCAGTAAACCCTCAACGCCGTCAAAGCCCATTCCACGCTCCTTGGCTTCGCGCCAAGCATTGAAGATGATCAGGGGGAAGGGAAGTGCGGCCAGTCCTGTGCCGGTGAGGATTTCACCAATGATGTTGGCAAATGCCCAGCCGTACATGGTGGTGAACAGCTCTAAGTAACTATCTAACTTCATGGTGCCTCAAGGGAGGAAGAAGAACTTGGCAATCCGTGCGGGGCCGATGGGGAACATGACCAGGTATAGGCCCAGCACCAGTGCAGCCTTCTTGCGCGCTGCAAGCACACGCTCGAGCTCACGCTCAAGGACATAGCCTTTTTGCCGTGCCCATTCGACGATCCGGGGCCAGGTAAGCACGATCCACGCTGCAGCAGCGCATTGCAGCCATACGCCAATGTTCAAGATTTGTCGCAGTTGGTCTTGCATGGCTTCGACACACTCTGCAGGCGTTGATGCAAGCCACATCAACACAAGACAAGCAATGCAAAAGACAAGCAGAAGGTAGCCACCCCAACTAAACAGTCGTGGCCAGATCCTGGAGCGTTTGGGTTCTTTGGAGTTCATCGGACAGCACCATCAAAGAATGGGGCAGTTTCAGTGCGCGTTCCGCCTATTACGCTGGTGGATGCGCTCCCAGCGGCCAGCGAGTTGTTCATGATGGCCAGGGCTGTGTCGCCTGTCATTTCCTTGCGGATGCGGAACTCAAACATCAGATCGTTGATGTACTGGGTCAGTCGATCCACCTTGTCTTGGGCTTGGCGGTTGATTTCATTGGAAGCCGTTGCTTGGGGCAAGCTCATGCCGGAGATGAGCGTGTTGCGTGCAATCAGCGCCTTGTCGATGACTTTGTGCATGGCCAGCTCCTGAGACAGTCGATTGACTGCGACAGAGCGCACATCGGGGGGCAACTTACGCATGGCGTCTACGAGCTGGGGGCTGACCGCCATACCTGGCGCACTGACCTTGGCCAAGTCCGCATAGCTGTTGCTCTTGGCTTCGGCCAGACTGCGCATGGATGGCAAGACACCATCAAGCTCTGTTTCGAACTTCGGGCTCAGGCCCGTGGCCGTGACCGTCGATGTGGGTGTCGGGCAGCTGGAATCTTGGGTGCAGAGGTAGATTTTTTGATCGCCCAGCACCTCTGTACTCCACTTGGCCAAGGCCTCGGGCGTCTGGAACGCTTGCACCAGTCGCGTCGATGCCAGCGACGAGCTGCCGTAGTTAGCGGTCGCAAGTGAGTTGGCTGACTTGTTAAGCGTGACGTTGTAGCCTGCGACGGCCAGATCCCTGATAGGTTGAATCGGTGCAGTGCCGGCGCCGCCAGCCCTGGTGCCAAACACCCAGTCAAGGCCACGGCGCTGCGCTTCTTCGTTCTTGTTGATGTCCACCTTGGCCTGGACAACGTCACCTTGTGCCGAAGCTTTGACTTTCCAAAGATCGCCCTTGGCCATGGCCACGTACTCTTCGTAGGGGTCTTTGCCGTTTTTGATCATGGCTTCCATGTCTTCGCAGCTCTTGAGCGAAGCGGAGACCATCAGATCGGCCTTTTGGCTGAAATTCTGAAAGAGCTGATACAGACCAGGCTGTGCCCGCTGAAGCACGTACAAGGGCAGCGAAGCAATACCGGCCTGGACGGCGCCAGTGATGGTGCCCCCAAGGTTGTGGATGCCATTCATCAGCGAGGCCCAGGAACCTCCCACATCAAACTTGCCACAGGAGTAGTTCGCACGAATGCCTGTGCTCAGCTGAGCGGAGACAGCTCCACGGTGAGCTGCACCGCCGCTGGGAGATCCACCGCCCATGCGGTAGTACAGGCTGGACGATGAAACAGGTTGGGCTTGGACAGACGTAGGGTTGCCCAGTTCAAACGCCAATGCCAGTGTGAGAGCAGCCACTGGGAGCAGCCGTGCAGAAAAAGTATGCATGCGATGCCTATGAATTCAAGGTACGGAGTAAAGGTAGGTGCCGCGACGGCGGCAGCATGTGTAGCGTTGCCACAGGTTCCAGGCGTAGCCGTCAGCGCTGTCTGTCTCGCCATCACCCCAGGAGGTCAGTGACAAAGAGTCGTTGCTGCCAAATTCCACGCACTTGTTCCAAGCCTTGGGCGAAAGCATTTGCCAGCGGCGTTGCTCCCCCACGTTGAAGTAGCGAAACCTGCCGCTGCCGCTTGGTGTGACCTTGGTATAGATGTGCGGCTGCGCCGACTTGTAGACAATGGACGCCACGCGCTCAGCCAAAACGGCTGATGCCTTGACCGGATGCGGCTGGATGATTTCGCCGGTTCGCGGATACACGCTGCCCCATGTCTGGCTAAAGCCAGCTCCGACCTCGTTGAGTCCGGGTATCCAGGCTTGGGCGTAGAGCATCTCAGCAGGCACAATGCCGCGCCAAAACGGTGCATCCAGCTCAGACTGAAAGTGCAGATTGAAGTAGGACGCACCGCCTGGGCAAAACAGCGTGCTTCCCCCGGATACACCAGACACCAGGCTGCTGATCTGTTGCAGTCCTTCAATGACGCCTTGCACGTGCTGGACGGTGTCCATGATGTCCATGACCTGGCGCACGCCTTCAATGGTGCGCATCACAGTTGACATGCTGCTCAAAAGTGCCTGCGGCGCATCGATCATCGCCTTGGCATCCTTGCCTACTGTCTCGACAATGTTGCTGGGCACGTTGGCCCAGCTGCGCCCAGCCTCCGACAGACCTCTGGAGGTAAAACTTGACAGCTCCGCGACGTTGGGGACAGCGATGGAGTTGGGCATCGTGAGCATTCCATCGCTGGCCAGCATGGCTGCAAACTGGCCTGCAGGGTTGCCAATCGCGTCAGCCCCTTTGAACGAGGTCATGGAGCTGTCTGTGCTGAGACCGCCTGCAGAGGAGTCCAGCAAGAAGCCGGTCACGGTCGAACCTGCACCAGTCAGGGCGGTTGCCACCGGCATACCAACATCCTTCCAAGGATGCATCAGCGGTGCGTTGTAGGTGCTGACCACCACATCTGGGACATAGTGGCTGATCTTGATGGATGTACGGATGTAGCAGCCACCCCAGCCGCATTGCAAGAAAAAGCAAACACCTTCGACTTGGTACTTCAAGCAAGATGGTGCGGCCGCCACGGTGTTGGCGATGATGGCGGGTGTGATCGTGCTGGCAGCAGCTGGCAAGGATGCCAAGCCCATGAAGCAGGCCGTAGCGGGTGCCCAAAGGTGCTTTGAGATGCGCTGCATCATGGGCGAACTCCCGACTGTTGCTGATAGATGGCCAAGGCCTTGTCCACGTCCGGCACACCGTAAATCACGGCTTGGCGATTGATGACCACGGCAGGTAGACGATCCAGCTTGTAGTGGATGGCCATGGTCATACCATTGGCCGCGTTGACGATGTGTGCCTGGTACTTGCGCCGGATCTGCGCCTCCATGCGCTGCAAATGCGCCAAGGCGTCGGCTTCGACGCCCGGCAGTCCTTGGCTGAGCTGCTGCTCGATGAGCGCCATCACATCCAGTCGGTAGACCTGCAGCTTGTACGCAGGCGCTGGGGGTGCGGCCACCAAGGTGGCCATGTTGGCAAACACCTCGACCGTAGTGGGCTTCGGTGGCTGGGCTGCAGTGGCAAGGCCTGCCATTGCAGCGGCAAGAAGGGGTAGAGCAAAGCACTTCATGCGCGTGCCACTGCCAATTGCTCGGCCACTTTGTAGGCCGCCTGTACTTCCGTACAGCCAAATTCTTCCATCAAGCGGCGACGCTCGGCTTTTTCATGGCCCTCGGTCATGGCCAGGGCAATCGGCAGCGGTGGCGGCACGTTGCGAAACAGCCATTGGCCGGTGGCACTGATCAATACACCTTCGGTGTACTTGGGCGGTTCCTTGACCGCAGACTCCATCATTGAGCGCTGCTCCAGCGTCAAAGACCGAAACCGTTCCACTTCGCGGATCTCGGACTTGTCCATGGTCAGCAGCATCCAGAACTCACACATGGATAGCACGCGCTCCATGCTGCCGGGCAAGTCCTTCATGTTCTGGGTTGCCAGCCAGAACCACATATTGAGTTTTCGCCACATCTTGGTGGCTTTGGCGATCTTGGGACCAAGCAGCTCATTGGTGGTGATGATGTGACCTTCATCGGTCAGCATGATCAGAGGCCGGTCTTCTGCCTGAGCTGCTTCGCCGCGAGACTGCACAGAGTCCATCAGACTGGTGTACGCCACGGCCAAGGCATCTGCGTAGCCATCGTTGGTGAGCGTGCCCATTTCAACGAGCGTCACATCGACATCGGGCCAATCTTCGCCTTCGCGGTTAAACAAACGCCCGCGCAAACCTTGTGTGAAGACCATCATGGCCTGACCCATGTCTTCCGCTCTTGCTCGGCGGTGGGGCGAGAGGGTGGGGTCGTTGTTCATGGCCATGAGTTCAAGGGCCACGTCCTGCGTCAGTGGGTGCTTTTTGCCTTCCTTAGCGCAGCGCACAGCGGCTTTAATGATGGCCCGTGTTACCAAATAGCGGTCGGCACGTCGCAGCAGATCGGTTTCGGTCTTCTCACCACCCGTGATCATCATGATGGCCGCAATCAGCATTTCGCCCAGAATGTCGCGCTTTTCCTCGTCGTTATCCTCTTCATCGGCGACAGGCTCTGTCACCTTGTCCAAGGCTTCCATAAGCTTGTTGCCTTCGGCAAATTCATCTGGAACGATGCCTGCGTTAAGCATGGCCTGCTGCTCAGCGGCATGAAACGACTCCATGATTTCCGTATCCAGCAACAAGTGCTGTGCATGCACGAAGGGCGGCAGCGACTCAGTGCAGCTCATGTTCAAGGTGACACGGTGCACTGACAGTCCCTTGGCCTCCATGTCTTGCACCAGCAAATCAAACGATTTGCCGGCATCCACAATCACCAGGCGCGGACGGTGGATGGCCATGGTCAGCATGGCCTGGTAGTTCAGTGTTGACGACTTGCCCGCGCCGGTGGGACCCAGAATCAGCATGTGCGCGTTTTTTTTGCGATCAAACTTATTCAACGGATCAATGAGCAGTGGCTCACCACCACGGTTCCAAAAGAACATGCCCGGATGGGGTGTTCCACGGGCACGCCCGTACATGGGCAAGATAGCTGCAACCTGAGAGGCAAACGTCAGGCGCAGGCGGCGCATGTATTTGCGGTCGAACTTGGGATCAAACGCGAAGGGCAGGCCGCGCACGAATGCATCCAGGGGCACCAGGTCGTGCTGCGGTTCAATGAAGCGCATGCCGGTAGGCGTGAGCAAAGCGTTCATGTCCGAGATCGCGCTATCCAGTTCAGACTGGTTCTTGCCCGTCAAGTAGATACCCATAAACATGGGAAACAGCTTGTCGCCCGAGACCATGTGCTTGATCACACGCTCGCACTCGCTGTGGGTTTCCATTGCGGCCGCAGTCTGCGCGCGCGAAGCATCCCTGATGCGCTCAAGGTGGCGCTCGACCGTATGCTGGGACTCAATCACAACCGTCACGGACAGCATGGAGCCGGGAGGCAGGCGGTCAAACCGTGCAAATGCCTCCTTGCCTGACTTCAGCTCCGCGCTGAAATGCCCAATGGAAGGGTTGCTGCGCAGGCTTTGCAACGTCATGAAGCGCACTGGCACGCCATCGAATTTCCATGTACCAGTTTCCAGATCGCTACAAGGCTGAGACAGCGACAAGGACGTGGCCAGATCCCAATCGCACAGGCCCAGGGGGGCTTCATCGCCCGGATAAGGTGCGGTATTGAGCAACTCGGCATTAGTTGGCGCCCAAGGCACTTGGCGATTGAAGAATGGAAGCATCCATTCGTAGAATTCACGACCATTGCAGCGACGCACGCCCACACCAGCCTCGGTCAGCGTGGCCATCAAAGTGTTTGCCACGGCATCCATTTGCTGTGTCACGCTGGCTTGGCCAGGCTTTCCGGTATCCACGAAACTGCGGTAAATGCAGCAGTACACACGCCGCTGCTGCCCGCGCCAGGCCTGGCCTGTGACAAGGGTGTCGGTAAACAGACCTTGGGGGCGAGAGATTTGCTCAAAGTGCTCTTTGAAGCCCTGCAGTACGGACTGGGTGTAGTCGGACTGCAAAATCTCTTGGCCACGCCCGCGATTTTTTTTGTGCTGATCCAGGATGTAGTCACGCAACACCTGATTCATTCCATCGATGTTGCGGTCATCGTGCAAGAAGCACTGGACGATCCAAGGCGCATCGTCCATTTCAGGAATCGCATGCAGCGCTTCCTTGACCTTGGAGCAGCGCTCTACCAAGTAGCTCATGGGCTGAGCTTCGGTCGCTACGGCTGACAGCTCAAAGAGCGCGCCATGCGTGACGCCGTCTTCCATCACAAACAGCTTTTCTTTGGGCGCGTAGCGTGTGTAAGGAAGTAGAGCCGTGAAGGATGGGGGACGCAAAGCCATACGGCGGCGATCCGCGACGGTCAGCAGACGGTCTTTTTCAACGGGGTCATCCAAGCCCATGAATGCTTTAATCTGCTTAATCATGGACGTACCTGCCTTGCTGCGCGTGCGTTGCTCAAGTCTTCAGCCACTTCACCCGGCATGGCGTACTCGGTCTGCTCATACATGGGAAAAACTGTCACGTAGCCCGGCACCGGGTACTTGCCCTTGGCAAGGTGCGGATAGACCACCATCACCAAATCTGGATTGGGCAGACGCGCAAAGCGCTGCTGCATTGCCTCCAGCGCTGACCAATAGCGTTGTGTCTGACCGTCGCCCTGAGCGATCGGTCGAACCACAGCATCACGGGCCAAACGGTCGCGGGCCGTTTCTTTGGTGGTTTGAACGCTAGGTGCCTTGCCGCGATACACGTCCAGCACGGTAGGGCTGCCTGCTGTGACTTCTTTCAGGGGAGATTCGCGTGAACCCATTGCAGAGCATCCAACCATGAGGAGGGCGGCTACGCACACAGGTGCGACTGACAACCAGCGAAGAGAGGGAGGGCAGTTACTGAAGGCCATAACGTGCTCCAGACAAGATGTTGGGGGTTTGGGTGCTGTGCACCAACTTGCGAGGTGAGGCAGGCTTGTCGATGTGGATTTCCTGATCCAGGTGAACGACGATCTGCATGCCACTAGGTGTGACCACGGCATCAAAACTGCTCTTGAGACGCTCGGTGAGCCACTTGGTCAGCTCCTCGGTTGCAGCAGAGCCCATACGGCCCAGCGCGAAGTTGCCAGCATTGCCTGTTACAGCTGATTGGCTGGCATCGCCACTGGAAGTCACGGTGGTTTGAGCCTGGGCAAGCGCTTCGGCAGCGATCCCCAGCCCCTTGATGCCCACAATGTCGGCAAGATAGCGCGGGGCATTCGTCACGAACGTGCCCTGCACGCAGGGGTTGCCATGCAAATCAGAGATGAAGCCCAGATCGCCACTGTTGGAGCTGGACGTGCCGCCAGATCCAGTGCGGCGACTGGAGACTGTGCGGATGGCACCATCGTTAAAGACGAAGGTCATGCTGCGAATCTTTCCCTCTGTGCAGGAAAGCGCCATGTCACCGATGGCCACGCCAGTCACCACCATGCCAGCCAGATCCTCGGGCAGCTCCCAGCCGTTGGCAGCCAGGTTGTCACGTCCAATGAGTGCTTTGAACTGCATGGGGTCGGTGACTCGGCCATTGACCGGCACGCGGCCAATGAGGCTGGTCATCGTGGTCACACCAGCCAATGTGGCGTTCTCGGGAATCGTAAAGAACGGCTCGGGTCCTTTGGGTTGCTGAGCTTGTGCAGCAGCTGCAGCTTGCGCAGCAGAGCCTTGGCTGCGGGCTTGGGCAGGGGCGGCACCTGTACGGCGCACATATTGGGTCACTGTGTCTGTGCCACTGCGCTTGGTCTCTTGGACGTAACCCATGGGCGCCAGCACTTTGTAGCCGATGACACCAGAAGCTGGTGCTACTTCTTCACCTGGTTCGGCTGTAGCGCGAGACGGCCCACTCAATGAGCCGAAAGTGCCCATAGCATTGTTGAAGGTATCAACAATGCCAGGTGGTGAGGCATCCTGAGCTGGCGCTTGTGCTGAGGTGCCACCCAGTGAGACCACATCATAGGTAGCAGCGGCTGTGTTGGACGGATTGCCTTTGCGCAAATCCGCGTTAATTTGGAGCACTTCCTGAACCTGCTGGCGCAACTCACGGTTGGATTGCACAACGGTGGCCAGCGTTTCATTCGGAGTGTCTTGATCGGCACCCAGGGTCTCAGGAAGTGGCACCTGGGCCATGGGCGCAGCAACTTTTGTGCTTGTCCCGCTTTGCATGAAGACTGCACCAATGATCACCACAGTGACTACTGCAGCAATAGGAAGAAGTTTGTTTGAAGATACTGCCATGACGGTTTCCTACAAGCAGGACTCAAAAGAGCGCTCGCACACCAAGTACAGGGCTGTGGTGTCCGTGTCAGAACCCGCTGGGCCAATGCGCCCGTGCTGCGCAGTCGCAGCGATCCAGCGGCCACGCAGGGACTCCAGGGGAATCTCCAACGCAAATTTGGACAAATTGGTGATGCGCACCGCTGACACAAACAGGTTGGCTGAGCGCCATTGGCCCAATGGAGTGGTTTCCACATGAACACCGCGCAGCAGACCAGGCACTGCGTTGCTTGCGATGGCCACCTGAGACACGCCTGGTGTGGAAGAGGACAGTCGGCGCGGTGCATATAACTGGCGAGCTGCATGGCGCGTCAGCTCCACCATGTCCACTGCAGGCGGGGCTGCAGTTGTGGCCTGTGCTGTGGGGTTGGCCACAGACGCTGGCTCAAACACCGATACCTGCAACTCGCCTGCGCTCTTTGGCGTTGGGCCTTTGGCTGCGGCTTGCGAGACCAAGTCAATCGGAATTTGCTGTCCACTATCGACCAGCTCAGCAATGATGCGGATAGGCTCAAACGGCATCAGGGCGGTCGCGTAGATGGTCCCGGCAATGGTTTCCAGCCGTGCCACAGCATCCATATCGTTGGGCACGTGCAGCAACGCATCCGCTGGCAACGTGATCAAGCGCTCCAAACCCACCGTCAAATTGACGCGTACTGGCTCACGCGCAAAGACTGCACGCTCCACGGGGCCAGTCACTGGAACTGGCCTGACTGAGCGCAGCTGGGCTCGTTGAGCAGCCGCAAGGGCACCACCTGACTGAGCAAGCGGTGCGGGCAAGCTCATGCCCGCCACATTCACGCCGCTGGTAGTGCTGCGCTGGCTACGTGCAGCTGGACTGGCTGCATTGGTTGGACTGTCCTGGCCAAGATCCACAGACGCATTGCTGGATTGAGGCTGAGCGCCGATCAATTCGGGTGCATCACCTGTAGCCGCAAGGGTCTGAACCTGCTGAGCTGAAGCAATCTGGGCAAACAACATGCTTGCGACAAGTACGCAGGTAATTCGTTGTTTATGCATATCAATCAACCGATGTATCCGTTGGCAAGCTCGATGGAGCAATCGTTCCTGGCAGGCGTGGAGCCTTCAAATTCGCAGCAGCTGCAGCAGGGTTCAAATCTGCAGGGTTCAGTCGCGCTGGCGTGTTGCTGCCAAAGCAATCCAGAGCCAGCTTCCAAGGGTTGCGCTCACGATCCACATCAAACCGCACGATGCGCAGCGGGTATCGAATGAATACGTCCTTGACAGCAGATCCACCAAAGGTCTCCATGACCTGCATGTCCAGAAGAACAGTCCATGCATCACGGCCTTCTGCGATGACGCGGTTTTCGCTGTACGGAAAGCCTGGAATCTCGGTCACATGGCGTGTGCGACGGCGCAGTTCACCGCGCAGATGGCGTTTTTCCATGTCGGCCTTGAGCTGGGCTTGGCAAGAGGGCGTCAGAAAATACTGCATCGCGTAAATCTGCTGTCCATAATCTTTAACGCCATCGGACTGCCAGCGATTAATCTGCTGCCAGATGTAGTACCCAAATCCATAAACATTGGCTTTGGGAATAATGGCTTGTCCGTCAGTGACACGAATGGAGTCGCCTGCAGCCAAATCAGTTGCAACATGCACGTCAACATGTTTTGGTTGTCGCCAAGCAAAATAAACAGCCACCATGGCTAGGGCAATCACCGCAAAAATAACCACCAATAATTGCTGATTGTGATGCTTGCTTGATGCCAAGTCATTTGTATATTTACCGCTCATTGGATTATTCAAATAGTTGTGACAAGGATAGATAAGGGCATAAATTAACGGCCAATATCCCAAAAGCTTTCATGTGCAATAAACTTTGGCGTTACTCTCATTTTTTTTACCAAATACAAATGAATCTTTTGCAAGTAAAAGCCATCTGGTCTATTGCGCTTCACCTTCATCAAGAACAAAGAGCTGTACCACAGTGTTAATAGAGGAAGCACAATTACCAAGATAAGCAACACAATTCCCAAGCCCGTAAATAATTGGAGTATCCCAGCCAGAAGCAAACTAATGGCACCGGAGGCCAGTGCGATGTACATCGCTTCACTGGCCGCCATGCCGTTAAGGATGGGGGGCTCAACATTGACACGATCTGTCACCGGCGCATGGTTAACGCTCGGTGGCTGATGCTGTGGAGCTTGTTCTTGCATTTGAGTTAGGCTAGAGTTTCAAATGCGTACTTAACCATCATGATCACGAAAGCAATGATTATGATGGACATAATCAAATACTCTTTCAGATCAGCAATTTCCAGCTTGCCTTGAGAATATAGTCTCCAACGTGAAATAGAGCCAACCACGACCATGTAAAATGCAAGTGCTGCCAGCACAAGACCAAGAATTGTTAGGCCAGATTTAAAGTAGGCACCAAAAATTCCGAAAAAGTCACCGTCTTGGACTGCCGCCCCACCCAAGCCGCCGCCTGTTGGCATAGGCATTGTTGGAAGTGCCGCCATAGCAGGCGCGCATACCAATGAAACGAGTGCGCCAATAATGGCGATATGCAAAAACTTCGCTACACATAATTTATTTAAAATAAACACAGTTAACTCCTTTTAAATTAAAACTTCAAAATAATGTATGAAACAAAACTCAAAATGATTAACAGAGATACAGCGCTTTTAACCAATTGCCCTGTTTCCAAATTGCCTTCATTAAGTTCCTCAATCATTTTTCCGAGAACCCAAGCACCGAATATGAAAATGAAGCTAATTGCGAGGACAGATATAAGGTTGCGCATGCTCGATGGGGAAACCCCGGCACCGGCAGCAAACGCTGAGGCCATCGCACCGTTCATCTCAACTCCTTACTGGCGGTAGTCACCACGCAGCGGCGGTGCAGGTCGCGGCTGGCGCGGTGCATCCGAGTGTGTTGCCACGCCTTGGCGCAGCAGTTCCAGGTCACGCTGCAGCCAGTCGTAGCGAAACTTGACCCGCTGACCCGTCGGTGCGGTGCGCTCGGCGTCGGCCACCATGGCCTGCACGCTTTGCAGCTCGGTGGCAATGCGGGCCAGCTTTTCACGCTCCAGCTCGTCATCTGTCACATCGGCCCAGGCGGTTGCAGTCGTGGCCAGCATCAATGCAGCCAGGCAGGCAACCAAAGGACGGCAGCAGGGGTGTTTTCGTAAATTCATGAAGCTCTCTTTCAAATAGGTTGGATCAGGCGTATTTCTTGAAACTGGCCACGGTGGTAGACAAGGAAGCAGCGACCAAGACGGTGAAGACCATCACCATGTAGGCAGGGTTAAAGCCTCCAAACGGCCAAGTGAGGTACAAGCCAAAACCGCCAGTCAGTGCCCATGACGTGTAGCGTTTGGCGTGGTGATAGACGAATGAAGACTCACGGCCACCTGTCCAGCGGCGGATGTCACGACGCACCAAGCCGTCAATCACACCCAGCAGGCACGCCAGTGCAAATGCGGGCATTGCGAATGCGGCGATGGCCAAGCGCAAGACCACGTCCTGCGCGACAAACATGCTCACAACCATCCATTCGCTGAGAACCAGAAACAGGTCTCGACTGGCGTTCAGCTGAGCGCCGACCTTGGCTGCGGCAGGCTGGGCATTGCGTGGGGTTTGTGGTTTGACCGTGCGCAATTGCTGATACCAGCGCAAAACGCCAAAGCTTTCATAGGGCCAGCGCACCCACTTGGCCAACTGCGTTGAGAAGGCCACGGTGTCACTGACCAGCAAGCTACGGGGAGCGGCCGCGATGTACTGCAAGTCCTGCTGCACGATGGATTGGGCGTGGCGAATGCCTTGGCCCTTCCAAAGCGTGTAGCCGCCACCGATTTCAATCAAGCACCCAATGAACCAGGCGCTGAGCGTCAAGCCCAGCAATCCAAACACGGTGGAAAAAGCCAGATCCACAGGGCCACGTGTGCGCGGCTTTGGAGGAGCGCTGTTCTTGGCGTTCATCCGCGATGCCCCATCACGCTGCCGATCACTGCGCTGTGACCCAGTGCCGACTGACTGGTGCCTGCGATAGCAGAGGTGCTGTCTTCTTCGTCAGCTAAGCTGGTGTCAATGAGTTCGTCGCCCAGTGGCTGAGAACCAAACCAGTCGGTCTCAGCAGCCCAGCGCTCACTGGTGCGATAGCGACGCTTCATGTCCTCGGCCACGGCCATGAGCGAGTGGGGCACGAAGGGATCGTTCGTGGTGTCAGCCAGCGGTATGCGAATTTTGAAGCGCCGATTGCCTTCCAGTAGTGCAAAAGCTTGGCCCTGGGGCAGCTCCAGAATGTCTGCAGCTTCAATCAAGGGCACCTTGATCTGTGTGGCAATGTCATCGTTGCGTGAGACAAAATCCACGCCCGTCCCCTGCGCGGCGGTGTCTGTGACACCGGACATGGGCGTGAGCTGAACTACGTTGACCTGGGGCACTTGCTCGGCCAGCAGGTTGGCGGTGGCCACGGAGCGCACGCGCAGCATGACCAAGTGGTTGAAGTTGTCCATGATCTGGCCAGCCTTGGCCTTGTCGCCCACCTTCGCCTCGATGTCGAACATCGACTGCGTGTAAGCGGTGATCTTGAAACCTGAGCCACCCAGCTTGTTGACCATGGGAACAAACTCAGGGCCCGCGATTTCGTTGACTTCGTCAAAGTGGCAGCACACATTGGGAAGCTTGATCTTGCCGTCTTTGCCGTGCGGATCTAAGCCTGTCTTGTAGAGCTTGCCGCCCACGGAAACCAGATCCGAGAGCATGGAGTTGCCCACGGCAGAAGACACCACGGAGTCAGACAGGGCATCCAGACCCACATACACGATGCCGCCTTGGCGAAACACCGTCATCCAGTCAAAGATGGGGCGTGTGTCGTCTGGGTCAAAGTAATCCGGGCTGATGAGCTTGCCCACTGCACCAGAGGTGAGCTTTTCCAGGAATGGCCCCAAGCTGGCCACAATCTTTTCGTAGAAAGAGCGCTCATAGCTGAACGCAGCAGCCAGACCCTGCAGCACCTTGTCTTGAAGGCCCGACTCCTTGATCCAAAGGTACATGCCCACCAGATCAAGAGAACGGTCACCCAAGCTGCGTGGAACCTGGACTTGCTTTGCCGGAATCATTTTGATGATGCGCGCTATGCGTTCTTCAAAATCGACAAACCGGCCTTCAGATGCATGGCGACGAAACACCATGGTTGCGTAGTCCATGAACAGCGGATCGATGCCGGTCACGTCCTTGAGCAAGGTCTCATAGGTCGGAATGCGGCCCAAGGCCACCTGTGCCTGGGCCACGATGTTTGTAAAGCGCCAAGAAAATTCCTTGAACGCTGCACTGTTGCCCGAGGCGGGTAGTGCGTTGGTCGTGCGGCCAGCAACTTCGGTGATGCGGGCAAAGTAGCCGATACCGTTGTATCGCGCAGAAATTTCGGGGTAGCCCAGGTGGAACAGGTAGAAACTGTTTTCGCGGCCAGCACGGCGTGCTTCGGCCTGCATGCGCAGCATCAGATCCGCATCACCCTTGGGATCGATCACGATGGTCACGTGTCCGGCGTGGATGTCCTGCGTACACAGCAGCTCTAGCAGCCGCGTTTTGCCTACCCGCGTGGTGCCCATGACCAGCATGTGCCCAGAGCGGCCAGCTTGGCGCAACTTGACGGGCTTTTCTTCCAACACGCCCACGCCATGCAAGATCGGGGAGCCGCCTAGGTCAATGCCAGAGGCGAAGGGATTGGCGGGTCCACCGGCATCAATTGCGCCGCGAAGCACGCGGCTGGCGAAGTTGCCAGAGCGCTCATCTGTCCAGGTACGCAGCTTTTCACCGGCCTTGGCCAGGCGCAGCTCGCGCACAGAAGGGCGCACATAGTCTTGGACACGCTTTTCACGCGTGTCCAGCTTGCGTTGGGTGTGAACTTGCGTCCACTCAAAGCCTTCACCCAAGTACAGGTGCTCTTTGGTTACTGGCAGCAAGTGGGGAGCCACCCGTGTCATCTTGGTGAACTTGAGGCCACGCTGGTAGCGGTGGATGTAGGCGGCTTGGCGCAAGCGCTTGAAGCCAAACCCTGTCGCAATCGCCGCAGTAACTGCACCCAGCGAATGGGGCATCATCAACGCCCACGGCGCAGCAACAGCCACACTCGCAATGCCCAGCGCTGTGAAACCGCTGTAGGCTTCTACAGGCGGTCGCAGCAGGCCTTCCATGACACCTTCACTCATGGCAGCTCCGCTGGAACATTTGGTGGAACAATGTTCCAATCCAATGTTCCAAATCGTCCAAAAGCTTTCCAAGTGCTTGTCTTCATTGGATTTCTCCAGAAGAAAACTGGAACATCACTTGGTACGCACGGCCATCGGTATGCACCAACACTGGATAGACCCCAGCTCCAGCCGCCTGCAAGCGGCTGGCCATCCATGGACTCAGCTCTGGAGCAACACCCAGTGGTTTGACGAATTGCTGGAGCAGCTTGAATGCCTGGGCATCCTTGGCCTGGACAACCACAATCACTGCACCAAGCTTGCGCAACTTGTCATGGTTGAAAGCCAGCCAACGCATAGACAGCTCATCGGCAGCCACGACCGCCAGAGGCTGGGTCAGCCACGCTGCATCAAAAACTTGCACGCCTTCGCGATGCAGCACCTTGGTGGTCAAACGGGTTCGAAACGGGAAGGACAGACCTTCCAGCACGTTGGATTCCTCGTCACCGGCCACCAGCTGGGCGATGTGCGCAGAAATCGGCACACTGCGCCCACTGTCATACAAGACCTGTGGGGCAGGCTCATCTGCATGGGCACAAGTCAGCATCCATGCAGCTATTGCCACTAGCGCCTTGAGACTTGGAACAGTCATGGCTTTGCGGGGCTTCGCGCTGGCACACGCGAGGATGGGGCAGGAGCAGGGCGCTCAATGATCTGTGTACGCGGCACGTTGCCCATGTCTGCGGCACCCACGGAAGACTGCACCTTGGGCAAGTCGTCAAAACTGATCATCGGATCGTTGGGATACAGCTTGGCCATGGCCTCTGTGTAGGCACGGTCCCAAGCGATGGAGCGCTCAACGTCCGCTCTAAAAATGCGCGCAAAGCGCTCCGCATACTGGCGGCGCTCGGCGTCATTGCGGGCATGAATACCCAAAATCTCCAGCGGTGAGAGGTTGGGCACCGAGAAATTGCGTCTTGGCCCTTGGGCCAACACTTTGACGCGGCGCATTTCTTCGGCAGACAAGCTCCAAACCTCTTGCACCACGCGGTCAGTGGCATCCAGTTCGCTTGCAGCTTTGCTGGATGCATTGGTCTGCGTGCTGGCCTCGACCGTGCTGCCGGTGCGCACCTGTGCAAGGGCGCCAGAGCTGGACAGTGCCAGCAGGACAAGCAATGTGGATGTACGCATGCTTAGCCCCCTTGGCTGACGAACAGCGTCAAGCCAGCACTGCCTGGAGCAGAAAACGTGGCCGACTGTGACACAGGATCTGCAGAGCGCAGCGCCAGTCCATTGATCACGTCACCAGGACGCAGTACGCGGACGCGGCGGTCTCCAGGCAGGCCAGAGGCAACCACTACAGAAGGCTGACCGTTCCACATGTCCACCGACACCAATTGACCAGACAGCTTGGTTGGCGCGACTGCAGCAGTCTTGGTGGCCTCAGCCTGGGCAGGCTTTGCGGCCACTTGGCGTGGACGCTTAGCTGGTGTGATCTTGGTTTCAGTGGCCTTGGCCACCTTGCGAGGTGCGGGTTCTTGCACAGGCTTGGTTTGCACTTGAACGGGCGCAGCGGCTGTTTTTGCTGCGGCGGCATTGATCTTGGCCTGCAGTTCCATTTGCTGCTGCAGCAGTCCCACCAATGTTTCCATGCGCTCTAAGCGGGCCAGCAACTCGGCGTTGCTATTCGGAGCTGGGGATTGGGCAGGAACTGCAGCTGGAGCTGTGACTTCGACTATGACAGTGGGCACGGACGCTGCAGGCGCTGCATCAGCTGCTGGCGCTTGTTCAGGCACCACCGACTCATCCAGTGGCAAGTCTTCCAGCGAGAAAACCGCGCTTGGCTCAACCGGCGCTGCATTGGGTGCGGCAACAATGCGGTCTTCTGGGAATGAACCCAGCAAGTCCAAATCACCTGACAGGCGTGGATCAACCGGCTCAATCTGCGGCAGCGACGATGCAATCAGCTCTGCGGGGATGCTGGGCAGCTCAGAACCCAGCAAATCCGGTACGTCCGATTTGCTAGTCCAATTCAAGTAACCCAATACGCCAATGGCGACGGCAGCGGCCCCCATCACCACGCGATTGCGTGTTTGACCTGCGCGTTTGGATTTCTTGACACGGCCAGGTTGATCGACTGCGGCAGCACTTTGCTGCGCAGCTGCCGCTTCTTCCAGCCAGCTTTCTGGCTGGGGCAAAACGCTATCTTCTGCATCAACGGGAGGCAGGGTCTCATCAACTTGTGAATCAGTGCTCATTGCTTCTCCTTGGCTGCAGCAGGAGAAACAATGGGTTTGAGCGTGCGAGGCCCGTATTTTTGATTGAGCGTGAACCAGACCTTGCGCCGGATGTTGTCGCGGTGCCAGTCCCAAGCTGGGCCAACCAGGACATCCAAAATTCCTTGGACTGGATAGGGCCCTAAAGACCGTTGTGCTTCGGGAAGTGGCAACTGCAAAAAGCGTGCGGCATCAGCGCTCAGGGCGCTGCGCTCCACAATTGCGTAGCCAGTGCGTAGCAGAGTGTGGTCAATGGCATCGCCCACGTTGATGACATGCTCACGTGGAAACGTGATCTGAGCCACCAAGTCCAGCGGCTCAAACATGGCTTTAGCCGGTTCTGCTTCTGTCGTGGTGTAGCGACCCAGCATGACCCGAGTGTTGCCGTCCACCAGCGTAGTGCCATGGGCGGCAAAAGCAGCGAGTGCAAGGCAAGAGCAGGCAATGGTGCGGTACATGGAAATCCTGTTGATCTAAAAAGACCCAGGCCGCACGCAAGGAGGAGAACGAAAACAAAAAATGCGACCTGGGCACAAGACGCAAAAGCGTCGCCGGGTCGCATGTTCAATTTTTAGCAAGAAACCATCAATCGGAAACCGTCAGGTATACAAAGCACGATTTACGCTTGACAGCAGTAGCTAAATGTGTATATCGGTTAGAAGGTGTAAAAGGATGCAAGCTGGGGCCGCTTGCTACTGGCTAAGGGCACTTACCGGCTACTGGCCCAACCCAAAGGGCGCGCCTACTCCTCATATTTCGTCGCAGGCGCAAAGGATTTACTGGGACAGGGAAAGGGTTTAACGGGATACGGGCAATGACATAAAACAATGGGTTGTTTTATGTCATTGCAGAAATGGTTTGAAAAGGTGATGCGAAAAGGGTTGCTGAGCAATTAATGGATTGTTGTGATCGTTTCAGCAGAAACCAAATTCTTTTCCTGCCAAACTTCAAAATCGCGTAGCTGCTCCTCATAAACCCCTTTATCAAAATCTGCTTTGAGAAATCGTTGAGCTAAAAGAGGTTTAAATAAACATGGAGGTTGAATATTGTCAATACTGTTTTCGATCAGTGATGGATAAGATAAAGCAGTCCATTCATGAATCGCTAAGATTGCATCAAACCATTTTCTATTCAGAATGATGTACCCGCCAAGATTCGTTGGTCTAGGTATCATTGCTTGCTTGTCATAAGCACGAATCGTAGCAATTGCGTGATGCTTGTAATGAGCTATGGACAGTAGAGCATTCAGGAGATTGGCATCAAGGTCAGCGCCATGACGCTCTAAACTCTTCTCAGCGTGAGAATGAATACTCATCATCTGAGTATCAAAGTAAGATTCCCAATTTTTTAGCGGAAATTCTTGTGCAGTCTTCGTAATATCTAAAGAATTTAAAATTTTCTGCAAAGAAGCATCTGAAAGTAAATCTCGCCAAGATTTTGGAGAAGAATCGTTAACTGAATTAGTGTAAGCATGCATCCAAAGGCCTAGAGCCATATTAGAGATTCTGCTTAGATCCGCATACGATGTTGCTTGCTTAGAGATATTTCTCATCTTAAAAATTTGGGAAAATACCGATTAGGTAGAACACCTACATTGCGGTATAAAACTTACAAGATAAATAAATATACAGTGAATCTAGGGTTATTAGCTGCTATTTACCACTATCACACTTTTCAAGCCAAATCAAGCCGAAACCGTCCACTCTGCATCGCACGGTTTACGGCTGACAATTCGTAACAGCATACCTATGGTGTGCTGCTATGCATACCGGCCCCTTCTCGTTCATCCAGGCACTGTCTCTCAAGCAGCACCGTGCTAAAACTGAATTTCCCTTCCTAGGACGTGACCTGATGGATCGCCAGCAGGCGATCTTCACCATCACCGAATCCCTCAATTGCTTGGGCCATGAAGGGCGTACCAGCGCCTTGCTGCGCTGGCTGGGACGGTTTGATGGGCTAGAGATGCATCTGGAAGAGGATGAAGACCCCGTGCTGTGTGTTCGCAAACTACTGCTGCAGCACGTAGGCAACCAGCCCACAGACACCAAGCACCGCACCTGGGAGTGGCTCATCTCTTCGATCCTGCGCCTGAACTTTGTGCAAACACACAGCTGCTGGGGCACAGAGACAAAGCCGCGCATTAAGTGGGACCCACTGGCGCAAACTTGGATGGAGTTCCTGGAAGAGGGCATGGAGGGCGAAACCCTCTCCACCTGGATGCCTGGAGCAGGCAATCCTGACTTGGCCCGTCGCAGCGCGGCCGCATTGCTGACAGGCTGCGTGTGATGCGTCTACTTGGCACACTTCAAGCTGGGGCAAGCTTGTTTAAAAAGTGGCTACAGCCTGCTCAGCAAACAATCGTCGCCCAACCTGTTGAGGCTGCACCAGCCAAGCCCCTTGTGGCCGGTACTGAGCCAGGGTGGTTGCGTGTGCTCAATGCACCGGATCTGCTGCAGTGCGTGAAGGCAGACAAGGCTCTCGCCGAAATCTTGCGCCAATCGCGGCAATCTGAAGAGGTGTGGAAGCGGGATTTTCTGCCAGCCATCCATCGGTATGCAGAGTTTGTGCAGCTGATGCCGGCCTCTGAAGCCCACCACCATGCCCATGCTGGTGGGCTTTTGTCGCACACCATCGAGATGCTGCTGGTCTCTATGACCCGCCGCAATGCCTATCTGCTGCCCGAGGGCAGTCCCATTGAAATCATTGATGCGCAGCGCGATCAATGGACTTACGTGGTCTTCTTTGCTGCGCTGCTGCATGACATTGCCAAGCCCATGACGGACTTGCGCATTCAATGGCGCTGCGATGGGATGGCTGACTCAGTGCGTTGGATGCCCGCTGGCGGCAGTCTTCATCAGATCATGGATCAGCGTAAAGAGGGCGAGTATTTGGTGGACTTCGCCCCCAAGAGCCAGCGTGACTACACGGCGCACACCAGATTGGCGCAAACACTGCTGCCAAGAATTGCGCCAGCTTCTGCATTGTCGTTTCTGTCCAGTTATCCCCAAACGCTTGTCGTCCTGGAGAATTACCTGTGTGGCCAGGACAAAGAAACCCTGGTGGCCAAGATCGTCAAAAGTGCTGACAGTCTCTCCACCAAGCGGGCCTTGACCAAGGGTAGCAAAGCCCGGTTTGCCACGGCCAAAGCTGTGCCACTCATTGACTTGATGATGCAGGCCATCTCCAGCATGCTGCAAGCTGGTACGGTGTTGCCGCTCAATCGCAATGGTGCTGCAGGTTGGGTGTTTGAAGGGTCAGTGTGGTTTGTGGCCAAGCGCTTGGCCGACAGTGTGCGCGAGTGGGTCAAGGCCCATGAGCCAGAGGAAGCCATTCCTGGCCAAGCTAAAAATGACCGGCTGTTTGACACCTGGCAGGACTATGGCGTCATCGATCTGAACCCTGTGACAGGGCAAGCGATCTGGTATGTCGAAGTTCACGGCATTGAAGGGGAGCAGGGCGGCTACGTGCATGAATTTTCTATGCTGCGTTTCCCGCTGCCCAAGCTGTTTCAAAGCGAGAGTCAGTACCCTGCTGCAATGCGTGGCCATCTGGTGCTCAAGGACAAACGCAAAGCTGGTGCAGACCACGATGAGCAAGAGCTTGCTCCAATGCTTGCTGTACCAGGACAAGTTCAAGCTGCTGCAAATTTGGATGTTGAGGAGGGGGCAACGACCGGCAGTCCATTGGAGGAAGCGCCAACCGATCAGTTTCAAACAGCTAATACTGCTGCAGTTGCACAACCCACTAAAGCTGCTGCAAAGCCAGATCCGAAGATGGCCAACGTCATGCGCAGTCCAGCCTTCAACAAGGCTCCTGCGCCAAAAGTGGTGTCTCAAGAACGGCCTAAACAGGCTGCGTCAATTTCTCCAGCTCCAGCTGCGGCAACACCACCTAAAGCTGCGGCAAAGCCAGCCAATAGCAAGCCAGCTGGGCCAATTGTCAATGTGAGCTCTGCGGTCATCAAGCCAGCGAACACGAACCAGCATGCTGCAGGCGAGGATGCTTACCTGCTGGATGAGGACTCCCCTTTTCTGGCCATGACAGAGAGCGCCCGAGCGCCCAGCAAGCCGCATCAAGCTGCCAAACCACCAGCAGCCGTCAAAGCGCACGCAGCGCCTGCGGTGCAACCACGTCGATCTGGCGCAACTGCGCCGCCAGCTCCAGCGCAGCCCGTGCCATCGACCGTGGCGCCACCGCAAGCAGCTCAACCTGCAGCAACTACGGCGAAGCCGCTACCGAGTGTGAGTAGGGAGTTTCGCAACTTCATGGACGAGGTGCCTGAGATTTTGCCGCGCACTGCCGCAAGAGCTGCACCAGCTGCTGCGATTGTCCAGGAACCAGTCTTGCTCCTGCAGCAATTGCCCAAGGTGCCAGGCCATGAGGATGACAAGCCGCCCGTTGAGCCCAGCGAGCTGGCAGTGGACTTCATGCGCTGGCTCCAGCAAGGGCTGGTCAGCCGCGACCTCAAATACAACGAGACCGGGGCCGCTGTTCACTTCGTGCCCGAAGGCATGGCCTTGGTGTCACCGCGGATCTTCAAGGACTACGCAGCGCAGGCCGGTGATGACACGGATCTGCGTGATCTGGGCACCAAGGTACAGCGTGAGCTGATCAAGTGCGGCTGGCACTTGCCGGGACCGAATCGCACCAACATCGTCAAGTACGGCATCGAAGGCCGTGGCGGCGTGGAGGTCGGCAGTCTTTCATGCGTAGTCCTGGTCGAACCTGGACGCTGGGTGCAACCCGTGCCACCCAGCAATCCAGCCTTGGTTAAAAAGTAAGTACGTTAAAAGGGGAAATTATGGATGGCTATGGATGGCAGTCGTTAGGCCTAGTGACGGCTACTTTGGCAGCAAGCTGGTGTCTTGATTGGGTCGTAAGGTTTTGGCGCAACTCAAAGCAAGAGCAACGTCAGCAGGAGGCAGAAAAGACTTTGCGCGCACACGGTTTGCAATCCCGTGTTTATCTGGCTTCCTTTGCCTGTGAGTCTGAAGAGTTGCGCAAAGCGCTGGAAGCCTACGATTTTTCAAACCGTCTGGTGCTGGATGCAGATGGAAATCTGGTGGGCGGCGTACTGCCTAGTATGAAAGCGAGTGGTCCCAGCCTGCGCCTAGTTGTAGATAACACCAAGTCTAAGCAATGAGTCCAAGTAAACAAGAAATGCGCCAGCGTAAAAGATGGAGCAAACGTCCGTGGCGATTTAAACTGGATCATCGTATAAACGTGCTTGCCGCGTGGGTTCAAGGATGGATCAGCACAAAGTCACTGGCTCAAGGTTTGCGGTATCCGCATGCCGTCGTAGCTTTGCCGGTGGTCGGAGAATCGGGCTTACTTCTGGTGTGCCCAGATGCCATAGAAGTCATGTTTGGAGGTGATTGACAGTTGACAGTTTGAGGCATTGCACATAGAGTGCAAACCGTGCGTCAACAGTCATTGCTGGCAACAAATGTGAAGAAGTGCTTCAAAAACAAGGCCTTAGCGGCCAATTTTTTGAACTTTTGAAAAAGATACAATGTATATTATGTTAAATGCCTTGTGCGATTGATTCGTCGTGCATTTGGTGGCAGGTGGGTGAAGTAAATCTTTATACGAATGCAAAGTAAATCTTTATACCCACCTGATGTTTTCCCCTTGGAAATTAGCTTCATCTGAGGCTAGGTTGGCTGTGTCAGCACTGTGCGCGGGTGAAGTGCTTCGGGTCCAGTTGTGGCATTGCTTGCCGATGGCGTTTTCTACTCGTTGGTGAAAGCAATTTTGTTCCTAGATTGTGAGTAAATTTGTTCCTGGGGAAATTCACAGTACTTTGCCTTTTGAGTAACTGAATCTTGCCTTGGCTCTTGAGCGCGCAGCACTGGCCGTCACTTCTTGGTAAGCGGTCGAAGTTCTGATGCATATGCGCTCCACTGGGTCTGTGTCAAACGATACTTGCTTGGCTCTTGGGAGCGCTGTTCTTTCCTAGCGGAGGTCGCTGATCTGATGCGCTTTGAATGCTCGTGAAACGACTTGGATGCGTAGCAAGGCAAGTGCATTGGCTTTAAACCGGCAAAGACATCTAAGCAAAATAGATCGATTTGCTTGGTTTACGTATTTGGAAATCGCTCTTTGACACGTGAGGTAGACTGACGCTAGGTCAGATTAATGGAGGGTTGCATTGGGTTACATCCGCTTTGCAATGGAGACAAAGTGCTCTGACATGAAGAGGAAATAGATTCCAACTCCTTGCGTGGAAACTTCACTTTTTGAAGTAGAAACTGAGTGATTTGTTACTTACGATAATTGAAGGTTATCGAAAATTAAATTCGTAATATCTTGAAAATAAATCATTTATCTGATTCAGGCGCTATATCTGTCAGATCTGTCGATGTCCCCTCCTTGGATCCAGATGCTTTGACATGGCACGCCTCACAGGCCGCCGATGACTTGATCCGTGAAGGTGAATCTGCAAATACCTTGGCCAGCTACCGCGCTGCGCTGCGGTATTGGGCCGCTTGGTATCAGCTGCGATTCGGGCAACCGCTAACTTTACCTCTTGCAATCAACACCGTCATACAGTTTGTTGTCGATCATGCTGAGCGTACTACCGCTTCAGGACTAAGAAATGAGCTACCAGCGGAGATTGACCTGATGCTTGTCGAACAGAAGTTCAAGGGCAAGCTGGGGCCGATGAAGCTAAGTACGCTGCTGCATCGTGTCGCAGTGGTCTCTAAAGCACATCAGTTGCACGGTTTGAATAATCCATGTCAGGACGGCAAGGTCAAAGAGCTGATAGCACGAACTCGCCGGGCTTACGGCAAACGTGGTGATTTGCCAGATAAGAAAGATGCACTAACAAAGACACCTTTACTCGCAATATTAGAAACTTGCGACGATAGCTTGATCGGCGTCCGTGATCGTGCGCTGCTGCTTTTTGCTTGGTCCACCGGAGGCAGACGGCGATCCGAAGTTGTTTCAGCATCGATGAAGCACTTGAGACGGATATCCGAGGAAGGTTTTGTTTATACCCTTGCGCACTCCAAAACAAATCAGTCTGGCACGGATCGGCCTGAAAATCGCAAACCCATACAGGGAGCTGCGAGCCAGGCGCTACAGGCTTGGCTGCAAAAGTCAGGTATTCATGAAGGGAAAATCTTTCGGCGAGTACTCAAGAATGGGCGTCTTGGTGACTCGCTCTCCCCTGCTTCCGTCAGAAACATTGTTCGTTACCGAGCACAGTTGGCAGGTCTTTCGGAAGATTTCTCTGCCCACTCTTTGCGATCGGGGTTTGTAACTGAGGCTGCCAATCAGGGAGTCCCTTTGCCAGATACGATGGCACTCACCGGACATCGAAGTGTGACAAGTGTGCTTGGGTATTTTCGTGCAACTGCAAACAGCAAGGCTGCCAATCTTATTGACTAAGAGTCCTGCAATAATCATGCATCTACCATGAGGTAGAAGGCTTTAGTTTGAAGAGCCCTGTATACCTACGGGTTTAGCTTCAAGGCATTCAGTTGCACCTGCGTAAACGCCCGCGACTTTGCGCAAAAGCTCATACAAGATGGAAACTAGCTGTTGTTGACTATGCATTGAATAGCGGTTATTTCCAGACCTCCAATCAGTAAGATAAAACGCTGACACCATCTAGTAAGATAATAATCTTATTGCTGACTGCATATGAATTATCTTCTACGTTTGCATAAAATCTATTTTATAAGTTTAGCAAACGAAAAAATTAATTTTGAAATGCTCAGTACACATCTAGATTAATAATTATTTCTAATATCTAAATTAATTTATTTTCTAAAATTACATCTATAACAGAATCTTGTAGAAATAAAATTAAATAAAATGTTTCATTTGTTTCTAAATAATTTTCAGAAGCTATCTTCTACCAAGATTAACCACTTGTTTTGGAGCATTAAGCCTACTTACAGAAAAAATTTATATACGCACCATTGCGTGGTTTGAAACTTTCTGGAGATTAAAGATGGCCAAGTCAAATACCCAAGAGAAACGTTCGAAATTGAACGCACTCTTAGGCAACGCTGGCGAACTGCAGCAGCAAGCACAAGGTAATCATCCTGCCCTGACCACGCAGCAGGGAATTGTTGTTCCAGATAACCAAAACTCGCTAAAGAGTTCTGAGCGCGGCCCTACCTTGCTAGAAGACTTTATTCTTCGGGAAAAGATCACACACTTTGATCATGAACGCATTCCTGAAAGAATCGTACACGCAAGAGGTTCAGGTGCCCACGGTTACTTTGAGTTAACCGACTCATTGGCAGATTTCACCACAGCCAAAGTCCTGACAGAAACAGGCAAACGCACTCCTATTTTCGCTCGTCTGTCGACGGTAGCAGGCGGGGCCGGGTCTGTGGACACGCCAAGAGATGTTCGTGGCTTTGCCATCAAGTTCTACACGGATGAAGGCAACTGGGATTTGGTGGGCAACAACATTCCGGTGTTCTTCATTCAGGATGCGATGAAATTCCCAGATTTGGTGCATGCCGTAAAGATGGAGCCAGATCGCGGATTCCCCCAAGCGGCGACTGCCCACGACACATTTTGGGATTTCATTTCACTGATGCCGGAATCCATGCACATGATCATGTGGGCGATGAGTGATCGAACCATACCCCGCAGCCTGCGAATGGTAGAGGGCTTTGGGGTCCACAGTTTCCGGTTGATCAACGCTGCAGGAGAAAGCACGTTCGTTAAGTTTCACTGGCGACCTGAACTGGGGATTCAGTCAACTGTGTGGGATGAGGCCGTCAAGTTGCAAGCAGCAGACAACGACTTTCATCGACGAGATCTTTTTGAATCTATTGAAGCGGGTCTTCCACCAGCCTGGGAATTAAGTGTCCAGCTTTTTACACAGGAAGACGCTGATGCCCTGCCCTATGACCACCTTGACCCGACAAAGATCATTCCAGAGGAAGTCATACCTTTGCGCAAGATCGGCCGCTTTGTTCTGGATCGCTGGCCAGACAATTTCTTCGCTGAAACGGAGCAGGTTGCGTTTTGTCCCGCGAATGTTCCACCTGGGATTGACTTCTCTAACGATCCTCTTTTGCAAGGACGTTTGTTTTCCTACTTGGATACGCAACTATCGCGTCTGGGTGGACCAAATTTTACGCAAATTCCAATTAATGCACCTCAGTGCCCATTCGCACACCATCAACGGGATGGCCATATGCAAATGCAGGTTCCGAAAGGCCGTGTTGCTTATGAACCTTCAAGCTTGCAGTCAGACAATCCTGTAGCCTCTGTAGAGAGAGGCTTTAAGCATTTTAAAGATTCCGTTTCCCAAGCAAACAAAGGTCGCATTCGGCCGGAAAGCTTTGCAGATCATTACAGCCAAGCACGCATGTTCTATCGCAGTCAAAGTGAAATTGAGCAACGACACATGGTGAGTGCTCTAGTTTTCGAGCTATCCAAAGTGCAGACGCCCCACGTGCGCTCTGCAGTTGTCAGCCACTTGCTTGTGATTGATGAAGAATTAGCCCAAAGCGTTGCCACTGGTTTGGGTTTAGCTGCATTGCCAGTACCAGCCAAACCTGCGGTGAAAGTGATCGATTTGGAGCGAAGTCCCGCCACAAGCATCATTGACCGCATGAAGCCAACTTTGGAAGGCCGGTGCGTAGCCATATTGGTGGATGACGGCTCTAACGCAGAAACCATTGCGGCACTTCAATCAGCGCTTGTTGCAGAAAAAGCTACTGTAAAAATAATAGCGCCTAAGATTGAAGGTGCGAAGCTTAGCGATGGAAATCACCTGTCTGCAGACGGGCAACTGGTGGGTTCACCTTCTGCGTTGTTTGATGCCGTGGCGTCTGTCTTGCCGCTCGCTTCGGGGGAAAAATTATCCAAGGAAGCTGCAGCTCAAGATTGGTTTCGGGATGCATTTAGCCATCTCAAAGCGATTGCCGCTTGCAAGGGAACCCATGCAATCTTGAAGGCGGCAGCAATCAAACCCGACAAAGGTTTTTTTGCGCCAGAAGATGTGAATAATTTTATCGATGGCGCTAAAAAACGTTATTGGGAAAGAGAATCAAAAGTTAGACCAAATTATTAATAATATTTTTTGAAGATTTTCTTTTTAAAGCCCGAATATTTCGGGCTTTTTTATTGGGTTTTATTAGATAAATTTTATCTAGTCAATCAATTAAAACATACAAATGTTTTAATTTGCAAATGCAAGGCTTAATGGGGAAATATTTGTCTTATTTTGTATAGATTTTTTCAAAAAAAACTAATACAAAATCATCAACCCAAGACAAATGAAAACGTACTTCAAAAGATAAATTCAATGTATGGCGACTTTTACTGACGCTGGCAGTGCCAGTAAACAGCTAAATTAAATTCCAATGCATTCAAAACCAGTCATTAATAGTAAATCCTCTTTGTTCCTCGATTTCGACGGCACCTTAGTGCCTTTGTCAGAAACACCTCATAGTATTCACGTTCCGTCATTTCTTGTTAAGTTGCTCGCAGATTTACATGAAAATTTGAGCGGCGCCTTAGCAATTGTCTCAGGAAGGCAAATAAAAACATTGGACTACTTTTTAAGCCCATTAAAACTTCCGTCAGCAGGTGTACATGGCTTACAAAGAAGAAATGCTTATGGTTTGATTAAAGAATTCAATGCGCCGAACTATGACAGTTTGCTCATTGAATGCAATAAACTGATGAAAATTTATCCGAACCTTCTTCTGGAACGAAAAAAAATATCCGTCGCATTGCACTACCGGAGAGTGCCAGAATTAGAAAAATTATGCATATACACATTCCAGCAGGCAATTAGAAATAGATCTGAATTGACTTTGCTTTTAGGTAAGTTTGTTGTTGAAATTATACCCAAAGGATTTACAAAAGGAACAGCCATTCTTGAATATATGCAAGAGCCGCCTTTTAAAGGGCGTGTACCTATCTTTGTCGGTGATGACATCACCGATGAGAGTGGTTTCGAAGCAGTGCACTCTTATGGTGGTGATGCTGTCAAGGTTGGAAATTCCCCAACAAAGGCTCATCATCGATTTAATAGTGTCGATGAAATCCATCAATGGTTAGTGTTTAACTGTGACTCTTTAAATAATAAAGAAAATAACTGAATGAATCGTCTCTTCATCATTTCAAATCGTGTTTCCAATTCTGATCACTCGGCATCTGGAGGTCTAGCAAGTGCAATGGAAGAGCTTCTGCAGAAAACGGGAGGCGTCTGGTTTGGTTGGAGTGGCAAAATTGCTGAGGATGATGAAATCGATGCTAATAAAATCCATATTCACCAAGAAGGCTCAATAACACGCATTACGGTAGATTTGACGCAAGAAGAGCATGATGGATATTATTATGGTTTTAGCAATGATGTGATTTGGCCTGTTTTTCATAACAGAATTGATTTATCAAATTTTAATAAGATCTATTATGAAAAATATATCCATGTGAATAAATTATTTGCAAGGGAAATTCTGCCTTTTCTAGAAAAGGATGATGTGATATGGGTGCATGACTATCACTTAATCCCTCTGGCGAGTGAACTTCGCTCATTGCATTGTCAACAGCGAATTGGTTTTTTCTTACATATTCCATTACCACCACCAATTATTCTAAGGGCGATACCAGAGCATCAAAATTTAATACAGAACTTCTTTGATTATGATCTGGTTGGTTTTCAAACACAGCGGGATGCTTCGCACTTTTCGAGTTATATAAATGATAATAAGGAAATTATTTCTTCTGAGAAATTGAATTTTCAAGCATTTCCCATAGGAATTGATGTTGAAAATTTTATTGATCTTTCTCTGACGGACTCTTCTAGAGAAACATATTCAAAAATAAAGCAAGAATACCCACAGCGTCGCATAATTTTAGGCGTTGATCGGCTGGATTATTCCAAAGGATTAAAGCAACGCGTGCTTGCTTTAAAAGAATTGTTTTGCTTATTTCCAGAGAATAAAAATTATGCCACGTTGATACAGGTCGGTTCTCCAACGCGTGAAAACAATCCCGCGTATGTCGATCTCCGTGAGGATTTTGAATCGCTTTGTGGCGCTATCAATGGCGACTATGGTGAACTGGACTGGGTGCCAGTCAGGTACCTTCACCAAACACTTGCTCGAGAGAACCTCGCAGGGCTATATCGTGCAGCGCATATCGGCTTGGTAACGCCACTTCTAGACGGAATGAATCTTGTTGCCAAGGAATATGTAGCAGCACAAGATCCCGCAGATCCAGGTGTGCTTATTTTGTCTCAGTTTGCAGGGGCAGCAGAACAATTGAAAGAAGCGCTGCTAGTAAATCCATATGACATTCACGGGACTGCCAGAACACTGCAGCAGGCAATAAAAATGTCGTTAGCCGAACGTATAGAGCGACACCAAGCACTGCTGCAGAAAGTACAAGAAGAAAATGTGCATTGGTGGGCTAATAAATTCCTAACAAAATTAAAATCAAAGCAATTTATTAATTTTTAGAGAAATCAAGTTGTTTACTCAACTTGTCGGTTGAGACCGACAAGCTATGAGCATTTTCTCTTGCTGATTTTCAGGTTGCTTAAGCAATAATTATTCCTCAAATAATAAAATTCAAATATTATTTTGGAAAAGTTATGCAGCAAACGATGGGTAGTATTAATGGCGAAGATCTAACCAGTAAAGAAAGATTGCAATTAATTTTGCAAAATTCAAATGAATTACTACCAGCAGATATCTTAAATCACCTCATTGAGCACAATTGGGACCAAATTCCAATACCAGGCAGCGGTCAAACGCTTGAGCGCTGGAGAAGGCTTGCAGAGGTCGCGTCCAGTGATTTAAGCCTAGCCAAGCTTTATGAAGGACATACGGATGCGTTGGCCATCTTGGCTGAATTGAAGGCGCAATCAATAGCTTCTGTTGGTGACAGCTGGGCCGTATGGTGTGCCGAACCACCGGATGCACGTGTTGTTGTGACAAGCGATTTCGCACACTCCCATGTGCAAATCTCTGGCCTCAAACCGTGGTGCTCAGGGGCGCATGCGGTTGACAAGGCCTTGGTAAGCGGATGGCTGGCAGATGGGCAGCGTTGTTTGGTTGCCGTTTCCATGGATCAGCCGAGCATTAGCATCGACACAAGCCAGTGGAACGCAGTCGGTATGGCGGACAGTGCCAGCGCCCGGGTTAGTTTTAAAGACAGCTACGCAACCGTGGTGGGATTACCTGGAGAGTATCTCAATCGACCCGGGTTCATTCACGGAGGTGCGGGTGTTGCAGCTTGCTGGTTTGGCGCAGCAGCAAGCATCGCTTTTCATCTGCACGAGATGGCTGCAGCAGGTAGCCAAGCTCCATATCGGCTTGCGCATCTGGGAGCTGTTGATGTCGCGCTGAGCAGCGCAGCCAGCTTACTGCGTGAAGCAGCGGCACAGATTGATCGTACGCCGCAAGATTCGTGTCTCCTGGAGGTTAGCAGAGCACGTCTAGCCGTTGAAGAAGCGGTGGAAGAAGTGATGCAACGTATTCCACGTGCAATTGGTCCCGGGCCACTTTGCATGGACAAAAAACTAGCAAAGCAAATTGCGGATCTGCCCGTATTTGTTCGTCAAAGCCATGCCGAACATGATCAAGCGGCTCTAGGGCGGCTCATTATCGAAAAGCGAAATAATCCATGGATTCTTTGATGTCTAGGATTATCAGCGGGGAAGGAACACCCGAAGAGGACTGGACAAAATGGCTGGAGAGCCAAATTTTTCCAAGTTGCTCGTTACTTGAAATCATCCAAGACAGCCGCCGAGTTGTCATTGTTGCCCCCCACCCTGACGATGAAGTACTAGGTACTGCTGGGATTATTCAGTGCAGTGATGCACTAAATCTGCCTTGCACCATTATTTCTGTAACTGACGGAGAGGCAAGTCATCCTCAATCGCCTTTATGGCCACCCGAGGTGCTGCGTCAGACCCGTATTCAGGAGAGTACGCAAGCGCTTGGATTATTAAGACCTTCAACACAGGTCGTTCGTCTCGGAATACCCGACGGAGATGTGGCTAAAAACAAACCTTGGATTTTCGCCGCGTTACAAAAAATACTGCATCCCTCCGATGCCGTGTTTTGTACTTGGCGTTATGACGGCCACCCAGACCACGAGGCAACTGGGAAAATTTGCACTGATGTAACTAATAAAATTGGCTGCAAATGTCTAGAAATTCCGATTTGGGCTTGGCACTGGGCCTCACCGGGTGATTCTCGTGTTCCGTGGCAGCGCGCAGTTATCCTGCCTTTAACACCCACTCAACTTGCTTTGAAGCAGCAAGCGTTGGCGTGTTTTCGCAGTCAACTTCAACCTGATGCATCTACGGGCAAAGCTGCCATCTTGCCTCAGTGGGCCATACGCAGATTAATACGACCATTCGAATTGGTGTTCCAGTGACTAATGCCCAGCACTTTGAGTTGATGTACCAGAGAAATCCAGATCCGTGGCGCGTGGCCTCTGATTGGTATGAACGCCGTAAACGAGATCTTCTTTTAGCCAGCCTGCCACTTGAACGCTACCGCCATGGATTTGAACCAGGCTGTGGAAACGGGGAAACAACTTTAAAGCTGTTGGAGCGCTGTGATCGTCTTTGTGCTGTTGACTTCTCTCAAAAAGCAATTCAATTGTGCAAAGAACGTATCCCTACTGAATGTCAAGGGCGATTGAATTTGCAGTCTTTAGCATTGCCTGTAGATTGGCCAGATATTCCAAAAAACGGTTTTGATCTCATCGTTGTTTCAGAAATTTCTTATTATTTTAATGATAAAAATTTAAATATTTTTAATAATCAATGCATTTCTTCTTTGAGTAATGAAGGACATTTGTTGTTATGTCATTGGATACATCCTGCGCCTGACCGTAAACAGTCTACGGAAGTACTTCATAAAGGCTTGGATAAAAATTTACAGTTGAAGTCCTTAGTCGCTCACCAAGATACTGATTTCCATTTGCGTGTGTGGCAAAAAAAAGGCTAAAGGAGATTTTATGATCGGTGTATGCATACCAGCTCACAACGAAGAAAAACTGATCGGCGAATGCTTGAAGTCTATTTTTACAGCGGCAATTCATGAAGAGTTGCATGATGAACTTGTCAAAGTCGTTCTAGTACTAGATAGCTGTCAAGACAGGACAGGGGCAATTGCCATGCAATGGCCTGTAACTTTTTTGGCAACATCTGCACGCAATGTGGGTACAGCGCGTGCTTTAGGCGCGGATTATTTGTTGCAGCAAGGTGCGCGCTGGCTGGCATTTACCGATGCAGATACTTGTGTTTCATCGCGATGGCTCGCAGATCAGCTCTCATTGCAAAGTGACGTGGTGTGTGGAACTGTGGAAGTAGACGATTGGGTGGAGCATGGTATTCATGCGCAGCAAAGCCAGCAACATTTTGAATCCACCTACATTGACAGAGATGGGCACAGACATGTCCATGGTGCCAATCTGGGCATCTCTGCATTGCATTATCGACAAGTCGGCGGTTTTGAATCGCGTATTTGTGGAGAAGATCAAGCCTTGGTAGACCGTTTGATCGTTCAAGGTGCGCGTATTGCTTGGAGTTCTTTGCCCAGAGTTAAAACAAGTGGACGTGCATTTTCCCGCGTAAAAGATGGTTTTGCAGGTGCATTGCGTAAAGGATGGATTAGCATCAGCGAAAAAAACATTGAGTAAAATTAAGTGTGTTTTGTTAGATTTTTTAACTTGTTAAATAAATACAAATTTCTACTTGAAAAAGAGAATATCTGACACTGTTAGTTATTATTCTTCTACTGCCGACTGGCAATCGTCTGACAAGCATTAAATATCTATTGCGATAAATTCTGTTTATGGCAAAACCACCGAAAAATTCACGAGGACAAGTTCCAACTTCTTCTTCTCGCAATAGTTTTGCAAATAAGCGCACAGCTTTTATTGCTGCAACAATATTAGTAATTGTATTGCTGGTAATTTTGATCCCTTGGTAAATTTATTAATCAAGCAAGTTGCATTATATAATTTAGGATAAAACGATGAATAATAGTACGACGCACCACGGAAAAATGTCTATTGACAACAGTCGATTAAATGCTGCTAAACAAAGTTTGGATCAGGGGGCTGTGACTCCTGATTCAATTGAATGCCGTCAAGATATCATTAAATTGCTCAATGATTCTTTAGCTACAGAAATAGTGTGTTCTCTGCGCTATAAACGACATTATTTTACGGCAACAGGTTTAGAGTCTATCTCGATTGCCGAAGAGTTTTTGGTTCACGCGAATGAAGAACAAGCTCACGCTGATAAAATCGCGAAGCGTATCGTGCAACTGGGCGGCGAGCCTGATTTGAACCCCCAAACACTATTAGCACGCAGCCATGCTGAATATAACGAACAATTGGATTTGCATGCAATGATCCGCTCGAATTTGATTGCCGAACGTGTTGCTATAGAAGCATATACACAAATGATTGAGTTGATCGGCAATAAAGATCACACAACACGGCGCATTATCGAGCAAATTCTAGAGCAGGAGCAAGAGCATGCCGATGAGCTGGCGGATTGGATGCGCAAGGCAAATTAAAAATACAATTGCTAATGAGTTACTTTGAAATAAGTCATATCCATATAAAGTAATTTTATCAAAACCACCTCTTAGGATTGCCGAAGTTCAGCTTCATCAGGCTGAGGGATGCCTGCTTTGGCTTTGCTTGATAGCAGCTAGCTGGGAGTGCTAACACAATCGCGGCGAAGCAGTCACCCCTCAGGAACTCAGGCTCTTGTTCGAATATCGCGAAACGTAATGGACCAGCGCAGTTCAGCTGTCGCCTCGACACAGTGCTGCCATTTCCAACGTGCATCACCAGCCAGCATGTAGATTGACCGAGACTCCACATCCAAGTTGCGCACTTTTCCAACAAGGTGAGGGTTATATGGATACGGCCTAAATCTCAGAGTCGCCCTACTACCAAGTGAAACCCCAATGATTCGTTCAAAGTGCGGTACGTCTCTATGCCATCCAAGCGGTGTGCCGGCACTGTATTCCGCGACCAGGGCATGTCTCAACCTCTCTGGGTGTGTTCCTATCCATTCAGCGACGCGCTTTTTTAATCCACTCAGACGTTCGTCCAAAGGTTGTGCAGGCAAAAGCTTGTTGGAATCGAAGTCATAGCTTCCACCAAAGCTCACTACACGGCGTCGTGCAAAGTACTCCTTGTAACGGGCAGCATGCAGCGGCAAAGATTGGATGATATTGATGAGCCGTGTTTCTTCTTCCTGTGTTAGGAACTCTGGCTCATACGTGAGACCTGGAACAGAGGCCACCAACGCGTCATCGTCAAACAGACTAAATTGTTTCAACTGACGCCCCAGTTCATTTGAAGTTTCGGCTTTCGGTGGTTAAACGTCCAAGCAAATGACTTAGGTCCACCAGCTTTTCGGCAACCAGGTTGCAAACTGGGCCTTGACGTTGCCAGCGGCCTCGCACGGCAAGAAGCCGTGCGCCCAGTAGCACTTCGCGTTGCGCTTCTCGTACCGCCTTCCAGACGATAAGCTGTGTGGCACCCTCCTCATCTTCCAAAGAAACAAAGATCGTTCCATTGGCAGTGTCGGGCTGTTGTCTCAAGGTTACGATCCCCGCTGTTCGTACAATCCGTCCATTGGGCGTGCTTCGTAATTGCGCAGACGTCATCAACCTCCATTTATCGAGCTTGGGCCTAAGGAGTTTCATAGGATGGCTGCGCAAGGTCAGGCCCACTGAGACGTAGTCCCACAGCACTTCTTCTCCTTCTTTGGCAGCATCGAGCTCAAGAAGCTCTTCATCGAACGACGTTTCGTGCAGCAGTTGGGGTAAAGATTGCAATGCACAAGCATCCCACACCTGTTGGCGCCGGTGACCAGAAAGTGAAGCCAAAGCATCTGCCGCAGCGAGTAGCCTGATTTCGTGCAGTTCTAGTTTCGTGCGCTGAGCGAAATGCTCTGCGCTGTCAAAAGGTTCTTTCGCACGCGTAACTTCAATACGTGCTGCGCTGGCTGTTCGAAGGCCGCTAATCATTCGCAGGCCTAGTCGTACAGCCGGCCGATGCTCAATGTCTTCGAGCGTGCAGTCAACGTTGCTGTACATAACGTCTACAGGCCGCACTTCGACTCCATGGCGAATGGCATCTTGTACGAGTTGGCTCGGAGAATAAAAACCCAGCGGAAAGCTGTTGAGCATTGCCGCTAGGAACGCGGCAGGTTCATGATGCTTTAGCCAGCACGATGCATAGACTAGCAAGGCGAAGCTGGCGGCATGGCTTTCAGGAAAACCGTAGCTCGAAAAACCTTTGATTTGCTCAAAAATAGCATCTGCGAAACTGCGGTCGTAGCCTCGTGAGGTCATGCCGCAAACAATCTTGTCGTAATATTTTTGCAAGCCACCTTTACGCTTCCAAGCAGCCATAGCTCGACGAAGGCCATCGGCCTCGCCTGGAGTAAAGCCAGCTGCAAGGATGCTGATCTGCATAACCTGCTCTTGAAACAGTGGGATGCCCAATGTGCGCCCCAATGCTTCTTTCAACGCATCACTGGGATAAGTGACAGGTTCATAGCCTTGTCGACGTTTCAAAAAAGGGTGCACCATCCCACCTTGAATTGGGCCTGGTCGCACGATCGCCACCTGTATAACAAGATCATAGAATGTGCGCGGCCGCAATCGGGGCAGCATCGACATCTGCGCACGGCTTTCGATTTGAAACACTCCAATAGTGTCTGCTTTGCAAATCATGTCGTAAGTGCTTGAGTCTTCGGCTGGGATGTCCTGCATCGTGAATTCAAAGCCACGGCGCTGCCCAACGAACTCAAGGCCTCGGCGAAGAGCCGACAACATCCCCAAAGCAAGCACATCCACCTTTAGCAACCCAGCAGCATCCAGGTCATCTTTGTCCCACTGGATCACTGTTCTGTCTGGCATTGAGGCGTTCTCTACAGGCACCATGCGCGACAGCAGTCCACGTGTGAGTACAAAGCCTCCTGTATGCTGAGATAAATGGCGTGGAAAACCGATGAGTTCGCTAGTGAGTTCCAGCAACTGGCGCACTTGCAAGCTGCTCACATCCATACCTAATTCGGCAAAACGTTCCTCGCGCACGCTCCGGCCATCGAACCACATCTGGCCCTTTGCTATCGCATCGACCGTCTCCAAATTCAATCCCAACGCCTTGCCTACATCTCTGATCGCGGATCTTGGTCGATAAGTCGCTACAGCTGCGGCAAGCGCTGCGCGATCACGGCCATATTTCTCGTACAAGTACTGGATGACCTCTTCGCGGCGCTGATGCTCAAAGTCAATGTCAATGTCAGGGGGCTCATTGCGCTCTTTGGAGATAAAGCGCTCAAATAACACTGCCATCCTGGCAGGATCTACCTCTGTAATGCCCAAGCAGTAGCAAACAACGCTGTTGGCAGCCGAACCGCGACCCTGACAAAGAATCTTGCGGGAGCGAGCGAACATGACGATGTCATAGACGGTCAAGAAGTAATGCTCGTATTTCAGCTCGCAGATCAGCTCGAGTTCATACTCAATTTGTTTGTGAGCCTTCTCTGGTATGCCGGCAGGCCAGCGACTACCAGCACCTTCGTATGTTGCTTGCCGCAGATAGCTGACCGCAGTGTGCCCAGAGGGGACAACTTCATCTGGGTACTGGTATTTGAGCTCGTCCAAACTGAAGTTGCAGCTATCTGCAACTTTGAGCGTTTCTGCAAGCAAAGCAGCAGGAAATGTCTGAGCCAGTCGCAGTCGGCTACGTAGGTGGCGCTCGCCACTGCGCTCCAACGCATATCCGCACTCAGTCAGCGGTTTGCCAATCCGTGTGGCTGTCAGCACGTCTTGAAGCGGTTTACGTGAACGCACGTGCATGTGCACATCACCAACAGCCACCAAAGGTACAGCAGTCAATGTCGACAACTCACGCATTCGGTGCAGCCAAAGTTCGTCATCAAAACGTCGAATTAAATCCACGCCGATCCAGCACCTTCCAGTGAAATGCCGAAGCGTCCACCGCCCCATCGCCTCTAGCTGTATCTGCGTGCTGTTTCGCTGAGGACACAATATTGCCAAGCAATTGGAAAGTTCCCCTTTCTCCAGTCCTCGGGGCGTTAAGTGATATGCACCTTTCTCTGAGCTTCGCCGAAGCTTGGTGATGAACTGACAAAGGTTTCCATATCCATCAAGATTCTGAGCAAGAACGACCAAAGTAAAGCAGCCTTCTGCCTCGAATTCTGGTTGAACCAAGAAATGAGCCCCCACAAGCAATGGCAGCTTCGCATTCTTGGCGGCGACATGCGCCCGCACGATGCCTGCTAAACTGCATTCGTCTGTGATGGCCAAAGCACAGTACCCAAGAGCCTTTGCTCTTTGTACGAGTTCTTCAGCTTCACTGGCGCCTTTCAAAAATGTGAAGTTCGACATACAACGAAGCTCCGCATATTCAGGCAAGGCTGATGAGGATGGTGATGACATAGCCCTTTTTCCTGTGCTCAGCCGAAATACCCGTGAAGAAACCACGCCGTCTCATCTCCGGCCAACCGGGCTTGAAACACCCACAGCACACCCGCCGTAGGACTGAGTGCAATCCAGTAGTCACGTTGAACGTTGTAGGTTGACTCCGCCCCATGCGACATCACGCGATGCCACCATCCACCTTCAATCCGGTCAGGGCCCAGTAGCAACTGCAACAGCCCCTGATAAACAGGTCGATGTTCTCTTTCTGCAAGACGAAGAGGTTCGTCCAACACCCAAGTTGGTAAAGGAAGCTGCTGCGCTTGACACACGCCCACTCTCTTGAGTGCCGTTTTAGTGGTCCATACCTGTGCCCATTCCAGTCGGTGATCCTCGCGCAAAATAGGTCTACGAATGCACTCATTACCAAGACGGGCTTGGATTCGCTCAAGCGTGAGTTCAACGCTTGCACCTTGTCTCTGGCTATCGGGAAGCAGTGAGCGACTCTCTTCAACAAAAGGTTCGACCTCCAGCGCTAAGAGCTCAATATCCCCCACTGGGGCTTTCAATGTCTCCTTGGCCAAATGTTCCGCCAATAGACGTGCCAAGTGATCAATATTTTGTGTGGCAACGCTTGTGCGTATCGTGAGCTCCCCACCCGTACCAGCATCTTTTGCGCGCATGATGTCGTGGCACCAGCGCAAGGTGAAGGCTGTAGTTCCAAGCCGTCGGGCACGCAACCAACCCACCATCTGAAGGAGTAACTTCCGTGCTCCAAAGAGCAAGGCCGGTGCCGTTTCTACACGCGACATGAGTTCAAGGCGCGCAAGGAACGAATCTGGAATCTTTTGCCAATCGTAAGTTTCTGGACGCAGACCGTAAGCCTGATCCAAGGACACTAAAAGCTCTTTGTCGAAGCGCCTAGCGAGGCCTCCACGCGGCAGCGCACGTACCTGTCCTAAAGTACGGCAGCCCACCTGCGAAAGAGTCTGCTGGTAGCGAGCGACTGCTGATATGGAGCTCAATGGCAACTTATCTAAGATACGAGAAAATGGTCTGGGTACCCGATTAGTGACACCCTGGCGCACCAAAGCCAAGGCGGCAAGACCTGTGGGAGCCCAAGCGACTTCTGCTCCAAGCTCTTGACCGCCCAGATTAACCAGCTCCTGTAACGCCTGTAGCCCTCCAAACAATCGAATTGATGCCTCTACCTCTAACAGCACAGCGTCTTCAAGGATGGCTACCCGTGGAGTAAATTGGAGAGCCCAAACACTTAGCGGCCCCGGCTCAATTGACAACCCGGACTGGATCGGTATGGGTAGCAAAGCGGCCCACAGCATGGGTCACCTCCAAATCATTGGCCTGCTGAGGCGTAAGTGTCCGTAGACGCGGGGGGATGACAAAATCAAGGCTACTTGGCATTGCTGACAGGTGTAAAACGTCGTCTAAAACCGATCCTCTGCGTTTACAGACCTGCACATCAATGTGCCATCCTGGGCCGGGTTTGACTAAAAGTCGCAGCGGTGCTGGCGAGTTATCTCGCAATGCAGTCTCAGGCCGAAACAAAAACACAGGAGCGCCGCAGCTATGCGCGTGTACCTGCAGCCGTCGTATCTGCTCCGCTCGTGCCTGCGGCAACCACGCTAAAACAGCTCCAACTGGATCGGCCTTAACGAGCTGCTCTGTGACCCACAACCTATCTGCAGATCCTTTGGCATCAATCCATACCAATTGTTCAGGACGGACCCCCAGTTGCATTAAACCCATTGCATAGGGTTTCTTTGGTGGCGCCACGAGGTAAAGGCAGCTCCCTTTCTTTGTCAACAAGCTGGTCAGTGCACGACTTAGTAGTCGCCATTCGCATACTGCGGCTTGTGCCTGCAGCACTTCAGAAATACACCCTGTAGGCCAACCGCGACCAGGCAGCGCATCGTCTAAGGTTTCAAACCCCGTTGGTATGGTCGGGCACTTAAAAGCACCCATCTCAGTACCTCGCCAAACCGCCTCTGCGACGTGCGCTGGCAGATTGCACCTGTCGAACTTGGTGTGTGTGGATGGAATAGATTGAGTGGCGGACATAGCTGCAATACTGTTGTTATATACAGTATATGAGTCTTCTAGAACTTCTAGCAAGGAAGTGTTGGCCCTTGTCCTTACGTGCTTCAATTTGCGGAGCGGCTTGGGCACAACCAATCAGCGCTATGACTTGGAACTTCCGGCTTAAACACATGCCTGCAAAACCGTCAGGTTCTTGTGGGATTTATGCCTATTTCTGTGTTTTTAAATGCCTACGATTTATTCGTGTCCTAAATACGGAGATCAGTTTTAATCAAGAAAACATCGATTTCCCTTTAAAAATATTTGATAAATAAATAACAAAACTAATTATTTATTCCAATTAAATTTATTTTTGTTATTACAAGCATTGCTTGAGTTGGCCTACATAAATTTTAAAGAATTATTGCCATCCTACCATATGTTTTTTATAGACCCTAGGTCAAAATTAAAACTTCACATGCAGAGCAATAACGTGAGAATTTTTTAAAAAAATAATGCTGTCAACCGTTAAAAACCATTTAATTAGAACCTCTTTACCAAAAAGTAAAGAGGTTCTAATCATCGTTGATTTTATCAACCCTTTTGATTTTAATGAAGCCGATGATTTATTACCTAGTGCTTTATTAGCAGCTAAGGCCACTGCAAAACTCAAAAAAAAATTAAGTAAAAAAGGAATTCCCGTGATTTATGCTAATGATAATTACGGCACATGGCATAGTGATTTTAAAGACATTCTTCGATCATGTTTGATATTGAAGGGGAAGCGTGGAGAAATCAGTAAAACTCTTTCCCCTCAGAATAATGATTTAGTTATTCTAAAACCTCAGCATTCAGCTTTTCACTCAACCCCCCTCGAGCACTTGCTATCACAAATGCAAGTTAAAAAAATAATAATCTGTGGAGTTGCATGCGATATTTGTGTATTTTTAACTGCCACTGATGCGCGTATGCTCGGTTACGAAGTTTGGGTGCCTGAGAACTGTACGGCAGCAGAAACACCTGAGCGAAAAGTGCAAGCCTTGCGTCAGTTAAAAGACGTATTCAACTGCTCGATTAGAAAAATTAATTAATTTAAGAATTGGTCATAAAATGAGTAATTTTAGCTTTGATGTTGCTCCACTGGAATTAATTCTACGAGCTCTACTTGCATACAGCATACTTTTATTAATGATGCGAGTGACCGGTAAAAGAACTGTAGGTCAATTCACACCTTTTGACTTACTAGTGGTAATGCTGGTTAGCGAAGCAGCTGGCCCTTCAATGACAGGCGGTGACCAGTCGCCATTTGGTGGACTTTTAGTATGTTTAATACTGCTAGCAATGAATGCGATTGTTGGAACTATTGTCGCTAAAAGTCGCTTTGCAGAAAAAATCTTTGAAGGAGAAGCAATACTAATTGGAAGAAATGGAATTATCTTTAACAAGATTAGAGAAAAACATCGAATTTCGCAAAATGATATTGAAACTGCATTTCGAGAAGCAGATTGCGAAATGTCTGAAATGGAATGTATGTTTCTTGAATCTAATGGAAGTTTGACTATTAAAAAAATTAACGCTTAGAATTTTTTAAAACTATCGGACATTTATCATTAAGTAAACAACTCTATCTAGAAGATATAAATATAATCCAGATAGAGAACAATTTCCCCATTCATTTACTGGGATCTTTGTGATGGAGGAGGATTGTTTGGTAAAGAGTTGGCGTTCGAGTTCTCATTTCCTCCAGGAGCGCTTTTTATAGGTGGCTCACATCCTGCCATAAGAACAGAAGCTGCAATAGCAGCTATTGTAGTGAATATTTTCATTATGTATTCTCCGTTATAAATAGGTAAGCCAAAGATTTAAATCTTTGGCTTCGAATAAATTTACTTGTCTTCACCGGATTTATTCGTTGTAGTTTTTTCCTCGCTACTTGTTTGTTTTGGCCGATTTGTACGCCAATTGTTAAATTCATCTGAGAATTTTTTATATCGCTCGCCGCGCCATGCTTGGTAGTCACTGTCTAGATTTGACATTTGTTCTTGCCGCCATTGATCGTAGTCTGGATCAAAGTTTTGACTGCGGCTCCGAGCCTGATCAGATCCATAATTAGGGTCATGTGACTGTCCTGAGTAACTACCACCGTAGTAACTACGACCTTCTCTTTGGCCAGAATCATATTGATCATTACCATAGCTAGAACCATAGTTTTGTTGGCCTTGCTGCATAGACGGAGTGGGAGCAAAGCGCCCTCGATTATCTCTGTTTTCGTAGTCCGCATTCCACCCACGATTGTCGTTATCGGCCCATCCGCCTCGATCATTCTGTGAATACGGTTCAGGGATAAATCGCCCTCGGTTGTCTCTTTCTCGGTAATCACCACCATATTGATCTTGGCTGTGATTTAAGTTTTGACGATTATCATAGTCATATTGATTTTGTTGTTGGTTGAAATTCTGACGATTGCCAGAATCGTAACGATTTTCTCTGTCTCCCTGCTGCGAACGAAAATTTTGTGAATTACGTGATCTCATGACATTTCTCCAATTTTCAATAGAAATTAAGAATCCGCCTAAAACGATTAAACGGCTTATCTACTGTGGACCTAGGAGATAGGTATGGAAGTAATCCAAAGCCTACACGCCTGTAAGGAACAGATAAATTATTTTTTTAGCTATGAAATAACTATATTTTGTCTTGAAGTTAACATTTGAGAAACAATTAAATGTAAATTTAATACTATTAATTCTCAAAGGTTATCAATGTTTCGATCACCTATTTGCCTCCCTAATCGCAATAGATGTTTACTCGAACAGCTTTCGCACTTCCATAACGTATTCCTAAAATTGTTAACTAACGTTAATTTAGTACAGCGGTGACAGTTCATGTCTTACAGCCAACGATGCCCCGTAGGAGCATCGTTGCAGCGTGCAATCAACGAAGGTTGCATGTTCACACTTAAGGAGCAACTGATATGACGCAGCAAAACAATCCGCAGAACCAGAACCAAAAAGACAACCAACAACAACAGCAAAATCCCAACCAACAGCAACCTGGTCAAAGCACTAATAGTCCGGGACAACAACAGCAGCAGAACCCTAATCAGCGTGATCAAGGACAGCCTCAAAAGCCGTCTCAGGAGCAATCGAATCAACGTAACAGTTGATGGAAAGATGACCTAAGGAAGTTGCTTGATAACAGGCAATTTCCTTAAAAACCATGCGCTGCTGTCTTTAAAACATTCCCGTTAAATGTTTAGTTAAGCCATATAGAAAGCACATATTTGAAATTATTCAAAGTATTTTCTAGATGGTTTATCGCCAGGTCACAGGTCTCCATACCCCGTCCATACTTCCTATGACAAGCCCTCGGGCACTGGCTCTTTCTTACTGACGCATAATCACTGAGACGCTAGTTTCAGTATTATTCGGCTTTAGCATAGTTATTGCTTCAAGAAATTTTACTAATGGCTATGCAATTCTAGTCATGAGAGAAACAAAAGCTTGTCCAACGATGGTGTTGGGAAAATTAATTATTGAGTTAATTATGATAATAAAACAAAAACTTTTTACTGCTCTGATTATATTTACATTCTCTTTAATAGCTACCGCTCAACCATCCACTAAAAATAGCAATCCAAAAAACTACCATTTCAACATCAACTTTAACACTATTAATAGTGGTCTTCAAGACAAAGAGTTCACTAAAGAAATCGCGGAAAACATCCTTCAGAACGAATTAGATCGTGCAGGGATTCAAGTGCGAGCAAGAAAATCACGGAATCTGCACTTATCTTTTGTGATTGATTATGTTTATCATGTTGGAGATGCTGAATATAGGTTTGCACATATTCAGACTTTTTTACGCAACAAATCTGGCCACTCCCTGTGCGACCTGGGCCAGTCTGTGTGGTGGGGAGGCCCGAGCGGGCCTGGACAGATGCGCAGTGCATTGTCGAGCGTGTCTCGCTCATTCATAGAGCACTGCGTTAAATAGCGCTATCTAAACGACTATGAGTACCGGCACTAATTGGTTAATGGCATAAGCTGTTATCGGGTTTTTTGCTGCTAGCAGCAAGTACTCGTTAACCGCTTCGTCAGTAGCACATAGCCTGCCCCTGACTTCAGTACTTTGTATTCGGCCTGAACGTTCAGGTGCCGTACACACGCAGCCAAGGTGTGCACCTGCTGGTGGATTCAACAGGGATCAAGTTCCTGGGCGAAGGCGAGTGGAAGTGCAAAAAGCATGGACCTGAACGGTGCCGCCAGTCGCGCAAGCTGCAAATTGGCATTGATGCCCAGACATTGCAGATCAGGGCCATCTGCGTGACTTCCAACAATATCAGCGATGCTGCGTGTTGTCTGACTTGCTGCGGCAGTTACCGCAGGATGAAGCGCTTGAGAGCCTGACGGGCGATTTGTGCAACAGCGCCCATCCAGATCGCGCGCAGCTTGCGCCAGCGCAACTCCTCGCTCGGTCACTAACTTGACCGCTTAACTTTGAATTCCCGGCTGAACTGCCGTCTCGCTCCCATCCCATAAACCACCTCCGGTTTCATCTTCAACCTTAAAAGGGTGTCTTTGAAACCGGCAGCAGCCCACAAGGGCTACTGGTAACCTCCTGAGTTCAGGCCGCGCGGAGGCCATCTTTCAAAAAGCCTATCGCAAAGCAAGATGACGATGGGCCGTGGATTTGAAGACTGCCGACTCGACTTGCGGTAGCTTGAAACCAGCGACCACCTCGGCCAGCGTGGCTGCCTGATGCTGCAAGGATTGCGCGGCAGCTGCGGCCTGCTCCACCAGCGCTGCATTTTGTTGGGTACTCTGGTCCATCTGAGTCACCGCAGTGCCGACTTCGGTAATACCGCTGCTTTGCTCCCGCGTAGCGGCGCTGATTTCATGAACTATCGATGCCAAGCGATGGATGCTTTCCACCACCTCGGTCATAGTGGCACCGGCATCCTGTACTTGCTTGCTGCCCATCGCTACTTGTTCGACAGAATCGCCAATCAGCGCCTTGATTTCCTTAGCAGCAGTGGCCGAACGCCCCGCTAGTGAGCGCACCTCTGCGGCCACCACCGCAAAGCCCCGTCCTTGTTCTCCTGCACGCGCAGCTTCCACGGCCGCATTGAGCGCCAGAATATTCGTCTGAAAGGCGATTCCATCGATGGTGCCGATGATGTCCACAATTTTGTGTGAGGCGGCGTTGATGCCGCCCATGGTTTTCACCACCTGCATCACCACTTCGCCGCCACGGCTTGCCACATCGGAGGCGCTAGCAGCGAGCTTACTGGCCTCACCTACGTTTTCTGCATTCTGCTGGACGCTCGATGTTAGCTGCTCCATCGCTGCCGAGGTTTGCTCAAGAGCACTCGCCTGCGACTCGGTGCGGACCGACAGGTCGTTGTTGCCAGAAGCAATCTCGTTAGAGGCTGAATGCACCGATTCCGAGGCCTCGCGGATGCGCAGTAGCACTGCGGCAATCTTGTCAGCAAAGCGATTGAACGCCCCTGCGATCTGAGTCAGTTCATCGCCGCCTGAGGCATCCATACGGCGTGTCAAGTCTCCCTCGCCTGAAGCAATGTCCTCCAGTGCATCGCGCACCAAGATAATGCGGCGCAGCTGGTGGCTGACAAATACAGACATAAGCGCACCCGCCGCCAGCAGGCACATTACAGTGATGAAGATGGTCACACGTAAAATCGTGCTGAGCGTCGATGTGGCTTCCGCGCGGTCAACTGCCGTCAGAAGGATCCAAGAAGTGCCTTCGATCTTGGCCGCATACACCATATGCGTGGCTTCATTGATCAATACTTCGGCGTGACCACCATCGTTAACTAAGCGCATCAGCAGCGCGCCATCAAGGCCTGGCGCAAGCTCCGCTATGGGCTTGAGTGTCAACTCTTTGCGATCAACCGCCAAAATAGTGTTGTTCGAACCTTCGATCAAGGCGGCAAAGCTCTTACTAGTGGGATGAATAGAATTAACTTTTTTGACAACAGAGGTCAACTTAGCATCCGCAGTAACTACACCTGCTTGCGCTGGTAGTGGTTCCACAAAGCTGACGTAGAGTTCACCGTTGGTCGCGTCGGCATACGCAGCTGTGATAGCTGGACCTCCAACCGACATCGCTAGCTTGTACCAAGGCCGCGAAGTCCCATCGAAGCCCGGCGGGACTGTCCACCCGCTATAGGTAGTTCGCTTGTCACTTAAAGTGAAGCCGACTGAGTCCATAGCACCGGACAGCCGTGCTGTCTCAAGCGCAGGTTGCGGGTCAGATTGCGCAGCAGCAACCCTTACCGCGCTGGCGATACGCTGCTTGTCCTGCACCCACTCGGCCAGCTCGCGCGCGTATTGGCGTGTGACACCACTTATGTTGTTGTCCAACGTGGTAAGCGTATTGGACCTCACGATGATGAATACAACGATCGAGAGAATGATCAGCGCCAAGGTCACAACTGCTACAGCAATTGCGATCAAGCGAGCGCGCAGCGTTTGAAACATGTGCAGTGCCGAAGTGTATAAAAAGCTAGCGAAGTAGATAGCAAACGCACATATAGCGTCAAGCAAATTGTTAAGCGTGTCACGAAACGGCGTCAGTTCGTGAAGGCTAATTGTCGAAGGCGCTTGGCCAAGGCGAGCAGCAATGCAGCGAATGGATTCACCAGTGACAAATGCTCGGGATATTTCTTCCTGCTCAGTCAAAGACAGCGCCATTACGGATCGTGTTCGTTGCCCGGGCCTGATACCTCCTCTTTCCTCAAGGATCCTATGAATTGACGAGTGGACTTGGTCAAAGAGCTTTCCGATCTCATGCAATGTCCAGCCTTGCTTCCAACGCTCCTACATCAATGCTTTTTGGCTGTCTGAGTAGTAAATCCGTTGTCGCTGTTTCATTGGCAACACTCCTGGCGCTTATGCGCTGAGTAGTGTGTTGCATCGACCGATTGAATCCGCCAGCGATTGCCGTCACTGAAGCGTCTACCGTGGACTTCCGCATCTAGCCAAGAGTTGTGGGCGGCGGTATGTTGAGCCGGTCGTTCAATGTTTAGGTTTTTGCAGTAGCGCCAAGTTGAAGTACGTAGATGAATCCAAAAGGCGTTTAGTGGCGTATAGAGTACATGCCATTTTTTCCTCAAATCTCCACCCCTATGACTCGCCGCCTAAGCCTCATGGGCATCGGCTCCGCCATCACAGCCTTGGTGTCCGGGTGTTCTGGTGCCCAGGTGTTGGACCATCTGGTGGCCTATGACACCTACCACGGCCCCACGGGCGTGCGCTACGGGGCTGATCGGCGGCATCTGCTGGATGTGTACCAGCCAGATAGCGGCACAGTGCCCGGTAATGCACCCGTGGTGCTATTTTTTTACGGCGGCAACTGGACGCGCGGCGAGCGGGCCGAGTACCGATTCGTCGGCGAAGCCTTGGCAGCCAATGGCATCATCGCCGTAGTGGCCGACTACCGTCTGAGCCCCCAGGTTCGCTACGACGGCTTTTTGGGCGATTGCGCATTGGCCCTGCAGTGGACCTTGTCGCATACAGCCAGTCTGGGCGGCGACCCTGCGCGGGTGATGGTGATGGGCCATTCCGCCGGGGCTTACAACGCCGCCATGCTGGCCCTGGATCCTCGTTGGCTGGCGCCTTTAGGTTTGACACCCGATCGGCTTGCGGGCTGGATAGGCCTGGCCGGGCCGTACGACTTTTTGCCGATTGGCGACCCCGAGGTACGGGTTGCTTTTGGCTGGCCGCAAACCCCGGCGGATTCCCAGCCTCTCTTCTATGCCAACGCCAAGGCCCCCCGAACCTTGCTGCTGGCAGCACGCAACGACAAGGTGGTGGATACGCAACGTAACACCGTCGCCCTGGCGAACCGATTGCGGGCTGCGGATACCGAGGTGGATATGCGGATCTTTGACCGCCTCAGCCACGTGACGACCGTTGCCGCCCTGGCTCGGCCCCTGGACTGGCTAGCCCCGGTACTGCCGACCGTGGTGGCTTTTGTGCGCAGTGAGTCAATGAGTACCGGCATCAACACTTTTAAGAATACAACGGCTTGAGGCATGGGGTCATGGGTTGCCTCTTGCGGTTTCTCGATCTCGTTGGGCGCTTACCCTGCCGGCTTATTGCCTTCAGAAGAAGACATGATTTCTCTTGGTAAAAGTCAGTGCGAGGCAAGTTTCAGAGTAATCACGAAATTTGACAACGACTTAAACGGAAGCCGGAGTCGGGAACGACTCAGACCATACTGAAGCACGCGATCGTCGTGACACCCCAAAGCTGTCAATCACTGGCAGTGAGCAAACCAACCAGCGAATGCTTTCGGGGGCTTGACCGAAATGGCGCTCTCGGCCAGGAGCAGACCTTGGAGGTGTTCCAGCAAGCGACTGCTTTTGGCTGCATAAGCGGCCAGTCGCCGATTAGCAGGCTTGTTGGGGCCGTGCGACAAACCAGAGGTACACATTAGCGGCCGTTCGCTTCAGTCAGAAACGACCCCAAGCAGAAATTCGGATATGCAGTTGAGACGTCTGCTTTATCGCGCATTGCGTCCTCTCACGGGAGCATCTTGGCCTCGCCATTCAATCACCGTTGCTGGCGTGAACATGTGTAGCTTTGCTTTTGAAGTCATCGCATCGCTCGGACCATTGCCAAATACTCGGAATCAACGTTTTCGATATGCAGGTCAACATCCACCGATATTTGGTTTGCAGCCATTCATCACAACCTGCCGTAGCCAAGACAACGCGGGATCATTGTCCTTACGCGTATGCCAAGCCTGTTGGTAAGCCAACTTTGGGAGTTGTAGCTGCCGAGGTGGAGCGAACTGTCGCAGCCCTTGAAACGATCGCAGTGGGCCAACGGCACGGCGGGCAATGGTCAGAACCAAATCGGTTCCAGACAGCAACTCAACCGCAGCACTCCAGTGCGGTAGGGCTACAGCGATACGCCTCTTGAGCCCCTTTGCAGCAAGCGCTCGCTCAATTTCATCATTTGCATCAGGCTTCAACGCGAGCATGACATGAGGCCGCTCTAACCATTCTTCTAGCGACAGGCCACCTTTTTCCTGAATGGTCGCTTTGTCTGCGAGGCAGATGAAATCTTCTTCAAACAGTGTTTCGACACGGATGTCCTGAGGGATCTCGGGAAAGATGCCCAGCGCCAAGTCCAGCTCCCCATCGGCGAGCTGTACCAGCATCGCATCGCGGCTGGCCTGACTGATTGCGAAGTCAAACCCAGGCGCATGTTGGCGGGCATATCGCATTAAATCCGGCAACACGAGACGAGCCGCGTAGTCAGACAGCGACAGCCGGAATCTTCGCTGTGCATGCAGCGGATCGAACTGCGGTGTCCCTAGCAAGTTATTGAGGTTGGCCAAGGCCTCGGATAAGGGCTGCACCAGCGCATTGCCTCGGGTCGTCAGCTCCAGCTTTCCCTGCTTGCGCACCAGTAATGGGTCGTTGAAGTGCTCTCTCAGTTGAGCCAGTGAATGACTCACGGCTGGCTGGCTCTTGTGAAGGCGCAGTGCGGCTCGGGTTACATGCTTTTCCGTCAGCAAGGCATGCAGTGCTAGCAGGAGGTTGAGGTCAATTCGGCGCAATTCATCCATGCGGCGAATAGTACATGTGCACATAAACGATTTCCATAACTAATTCATATGCGAGACCATTCAGGCATTGGTTTTTGACGCTTGAAGGAGTCGCAAATATGAACAGCAAGATGGCTTTGATAACGGTCGCCTCATTGGGCATGGCCTTGCTAGCAGGAGCGGTCCTGCCCTTTCAGGCCGCCGCAAATGCCAACGTGGGCCGAGCCCTTGGTCACCCTTTCTGGGGAGCAACGACATCGTTGCTGATCAGCCTGGCCGTGATGGTGCCTTTGCTGGTTCTGGCCAAGGCACCTATGCCGAATTTCGCCAATGCGTTGCACGGACCCTGGTGGCTGTGGATCGGTGGTGTGCTGGGTGCCATGTATGTAGCCAGCGCCACCACGCTGATTCCCAAGCTCGGTGCAGGCGGCTTTCTGGTGGCGGTGGTCGCAGGACAGATGGTTACAGCGGTGCTGGTGGACCACTTCGGCGTGATGGGACTGGAGCCTAAACCCATCAACTTGATGCGCATCCTGGGTGTGCTCCTGATTCTGGGTGGCGTGTTTCTGATCCAAGGCGGCGGAGCGAGGAAGCAAGTCGCCACACCGATCCCCGTCACCTCCAGTGTGAGCCCGTCTTAAACACAACGATTGATTTACCCCTAGCGCTTCTGCGCTGAAAACTCCTCGAAAAGAAATGAAAATGCAAGAAAGCAATACAAACAAGTTGGGTCTGACTGCGGTGGTGGCTGCTGCCGCCATGAGCCTTGCACCAGCGTCCCACGCCGCGGACTTCGTCAAACTCCAGTTCAGTGATGGCCGCCCTGATGTACACGGCCTGGATAACGTCAACGCAGTTCTGCGAGCCGTGGGTGTTCGTGCCAGCACCGTGGCCGTCCCTGATGGAGTCAAACCTATCCTGAAGGCTTCGCAGACTCGGGCCACCAGCGACGAGGAACAAAATACGCTGCTGAAGACCTTCGTGCTGTATCGTGCACAGTTGCTGGAGCAGATCCGCTTGGCTGGACGGACTCCGGAGGTGGCCCGTGGTGGCCTTCTCGATACCCGCGAAGGCGACACTGCCCCTTACCCCAAGGTCTATGACATGAAGGCCATGACGCCGGACATGCAAACTTGGGCTTTGAACCGCTATGGCCGTCTGCATGTGAACTCCTCTGATGCGGGTCCGGGCATCGATGAAGTCATGACTGTCGTCTCTGGTGGTCCCTTCACATGGATGTACATCCTGCCCGATGCAACAGTTGCACGCCTGACCGTAGATCGCATTGCTGAAAACGGTCCCGCTGTACGCTTGAGCTACCCCGGTATGGGCACCCATGCAGGCTACATGGACCCCAAGGACGGCCTGATCGTGGCCTATGCCCACGGCCCCGAGAGCTTTGTGATTCGCTTTGACGAATCTACGGCGCCCCACGCCGAACTACTCAACACAAACCCTTGGGTGGATTTCACTGGCCCTGTGCCGACGCTGCGCAAGAAGGTCAACTAACTGGCCGCTCTCCACCTTAAAACGGACAGTCCCAGAAGTATGCTGAATCGCTACTTCTGGCCGGATGCTTGAGCTCCCTTGGTCAACTTCATTGCCCGGAAGCGGTCGTTCGAGGGTTACATCTTTACTGACTGGTTTAGGGCGAGTAGTTCCGCAATCTGGCAGTCTCGACTCGGCCAAGAGCCGCCGTTGGCAAGCGGCGCCTTTCAGGTAAGCTGAGAAGCATGCGAACCATCGTTGTTGATTGCCTCACTGTTCAGTCCGAAGTGGACTTCTGGTCAGCGTACGTAAGGTCGGCTGAGCCCGACAGTTCGGGCTACTTTGGGCGCAACCTCGATGCATTCTGGGACGGCCTGAATGGTGGCCCTGGCTGGCCTGGCGAGTGCGAGCTTCAGTTCATCAATACAGAGCACTTGCAGGCGGTTCGCGGGGGCTATTTCCTCGAAGCGCTGCGCGACATCGCCAGCCGATCAACCATCGTGAAGGTAACCTTTGACTAAGCACCGCGACCGCGTGCGGCCAGAAGTAGTCTTTCAGCAATATTTCATTTGCCAGTAAAACGTTCACCTCCGATACTGGCATACATGACACTTCCCACCTACCTTCTCTACGTCGCAGCGGTAGCTCTACTCGTCCTGTCTCCTGGTCCAACGATGCTCATGTGCGTCACAAATGCATTGAATCACGGACCTCGGCGAGCTATGACTTCTGTCTGTGGATCAGTAAGCGCCGTGCTATTGATAATGTTTCTGTCTGTGATGGGTCTAGGTGCTTTGCTTGCAACGTCGGAAACAGCTTTCACCGTTGCAAAGCTGATTGGCGCAGCTTATTTGGTTTTTTTGGGACTAAAGACGTTGCGTAGTAACGCCGCTGGACTTGTAATTGAAGAGCAAGGAAAAAGCGAACGGCGCAACTCGTTCTACCTGCAAGGACTATTGGTCGGAGTTAGTAACCCGAAGGCTTTACTTTTCTTTGCTGCATTCTTTCCGCAGTTTTTGAATACAACTGAGCCAATGGTTCCACAGTTCGCAATCCTCGCGTCAACCTTTATGGCATTTGAATTTACCGTGCTTGCATTTTGTGCACTCGGCGTATCGCGTCTGGCTCCTCTACTGCGTAAGAGCGGCCCCGCGCGCTGGATCAATCGCATCTGCGGGGGGCTTTTCACCATTATGGGTGGAGCGCTTTTGTTCGCACGGCGCAGTGCTTAGTGGACTGCTGACCTATTCAGTTATCTATTAGCTAACTTCGCTGATCCACAGCGGCAAGCATCTAAAGTGTTACGTGACAGCAAGAGGCTGAGGCTGTTTGTTGAACATGAAATTCAAGGGTCTTCTCACCAAACCTTGGCCAAGAAAAACACATACAGAGCGATCTGACAGGTCGGCTTTTTAATGAGTTTAGTTCCTAACCTCAGCTGTTTGCGGCCATTGCCAGTCCACGACCTGTACGACAGCAAACGCTGTTAGCTGACACTAGTGCTGCTGGATACGATGCCTTAATAACTTGCTCGTCAGCGTTGAATGGGGAAGCTGTGGTTGCTGAGCCACGGATACGCAGCGGCAGCAAGACGGCCACACATCCAGCATGCGGCATTTATACGGCTGGATACCCTGTTGACGTCGCTTACCAATACCTGAACATGCGCTCTCCATGCAGACCTTGAAAGATTCACATGCCCAAGAAAATCTTCGTCAACCTGCCTGTCGATGACCTACCGAAGGCCAAGTCTTTCTATGAGGCAATCGGCGCTGTTAACAACCCGCAGTTCAGCGACGACTCCGCCGCTTGCATGGTCGTCTCCGACAGCATCTACGTAATGCTGCTCACCCACCCGAAATGGGCCACATTCACCCAAAAACCTATCGTCGACGCGCACTCTGCTAGCGAAGTCATGCTGTGCCTAAGTGCCGATGACCGCGCGGCTGTTGACGACATGGTTGCGGCAGCGTCTGCCAACGGCGGCAAAGCTGACGTGAACTCGTTGCAAGACCTCGGGTTCATGTATGGACGCAGCTTCGAAGACATAGACGGCCACATTTGGGAAATCATGTTCATGGACATGGACCAGATGCCTCCAGGCTGACCACAGGCAAGCATGCTTGCGAACCCCCTCCTGATCTTGCCTCTGAGGCAGTGGGCGGTCGCCTGCTTCGGTCGCGGTGGCGCCCACTTGTCGACCTTGCAGACTACCAACATCTCGGGCTGAGATCGCATATCGGGATGTCTGCTTCCTAGCATATCCGTGTATGCACACAGTCGGCCAGAAGCGGAAGCTCGGCGTCTCGACCTCAAAGCACGCTTCCAAGCTGTTTGCAGCCGTTAAACATTGAAAAACCAATGACTTCATTGGGTTGCAGCCTTCGCTGGCCAGCAACGATCTCGTAGATCTGCTCTACCCAAAAAGCGGTGACGGGAGACTCACCCTAGTTGAACAAGTAGCTACCACTACTCAGGCATCCGTACCTATTGAAATGACAAATCATGGACCGTTGAAGGTCGTCCAAGAAGCCAGCCTTGCCCTCGTGCTTGGGGGTGGTGAAACTTTAAATAGTTGGCTTGTTCTTCGGTCTCAATCCCTTCCACAATCAGCGTTACGTTCAAACCGGTAGCCATAGAAATGATTCCAGGAATTACCTCACTGGCAAGGGACTCGGTACCGATAGCATTGGTGAATGCCCTGTCCATCTTGATTGCATCTAAAGGTAGAACTGCCAAATGTGCAAAGTTAGAGTACCCCGTACCAAAATCATCAATCATGATCATGTGACCCGCGTCATGCAGAGCAAGGAAGGCTTTAGAAAGATCTGCATAGTCGGACGTAGATCTCTCTGTGACCTCTAATGCCACTCGGCTCGCTGGAATGCAGTGCTCTAGACAAAGACGGTGCAGATAGTCTCTGAAGTTTTGGCTGATCATCTCTTCTGAATTCACGTTCACACTGACGTAAAACATATGATCTGAGCGTAATCGGTCCCCTAGCTCTCGGAATATCGTGCGTAAGACTGAACGCGTCAAAGCATCAAGCAGTCCCAGCTTTTCTGCCAATGGAATGAATTGATCAGGTGGAATATTCTGACCTCTAGCATCTGACCAACGCGCCAAGGCTTCAACGCCAAGTAGTCGACGTTCTTGCAGCATTCGAATAGGCTGATACACGACACGAATGGCGTCTTTCGCTATCGCTTTTTTTAGCTGTATACCTAAGTCATTGCGTCTACTCATCAGAGCACTGACTATCAGCCCAATCCCTGCACCAGCTAAAAGTCCCATTGCGCTCAAAGGCACTAACAATGTCCAAGAAGCTGACCAGACAGGTATGCGGGGGCTACTTTGGATCACGCAAATTGATCGTTGGGCGTGGCACTGCTTGACGTTGTATTCATCGTGCTCGTTGAGCGATGCTGCTTGATAAGGTATGTGGGCTTCAGCATTTCCAAAGCTTCTAAACACATACGAACCATCGCTGGATGTCACCAGTGTTTGCACGGATGAATCTGTCGCGCCCAAGTCATCAAATGCACCTGGCGCTGTGACAACTGCCACAGAACCGTGTGATGTTAAATCTGAGTGCACATTGCCTGTGGGGGATGTGTTGATATCTCTCCAAAAGCGATATGGAGCAATTCCATGGTGGGGCGCTGGCAACTTAAAGGTTTCTTCCAATCGCCCCCATGCGGCACTGCATGTGATGGATCTGTTTTCTAGCCTGACTACATCTCGCACAAACCGGGATTCGAAACTCAGTACTCTGAGCTGATCCAAGTCTTGCGCGCTGCAAGGGGCGAACTCCAAACTCCGAGCTTTACGCAAAATGAACGTACTCTGTTCAGCAATGTCACCCGCACGGTTGAGAAAACGCTTGGCTTGTTCTTCAAGTACGGAAGTTCTTTCATGATCGATGATTTTTTGCGCAACAAGTAGAGTCATCGCCAGCATTAAAAACATGCATGCGGCAATCATGAGCAGCTTGCGTGCGTTTGCAAAACGGTGAGACTCTCCTAGATTAGGTATCAGCAATGGGTGCTCCTGAATTGCCCCAAACTATGCACAAGCTGTAGGAATCGTTGATTACTAATACCCAGCTTAAAAAGGACTCTGACTAAACCAAAGCAAGCGCTTGGTTGGGAGCTTCTTTTCTGCTGCTACCCAGTTGAAACACTGCTACAGCCTGCACCAGTTGCTGTGCTTGGTGATTGAGACTTTCGGCAGCGGCCGCAGATTCCTCTACCAGCGCGGCGTTTTGTTGTGTGACCTGATCAAGCTGAGAAACAGCATCGCTAACTTGGCCGATCCCTGAGGTTTGTTCGCTGGTTGCATCACTGATTTCATTGATCAGTTCACTTACCCGCTGCACTTGACCAACAATCTTTCGCATCGAGGCTCCTGCTTTTGAGACCAAGGCACCTCCGTCTTCAACTGCGCTCACGCTATTGTCGATCAACACCTTGATCTCTTTGGCAGCTTGTGCACTGCGCTGCGCTAAGCTTCGTACTTCGCTTGCAACAACGGCAAAACCTCTACCTTGCTCACCTGCTCGAGCGGCTTCCACGGCTGCATTGAGTGCGAGGATATTGGTCTGGAATGCAATGCCGTCAATAACGCTAATGATGTCGGCAATCTTTCGCGAAGCAGTGTTGATCTGCCCCATCTTCGCTTCTACTTGGTCCATCACTTGGCCACCGCTCTGAACAGCTTGGCTGGCGGTACTTGCTAGCAAAGTAGCTTGCTGCGCAGTAGCGGCATTGTTCTGTACGGTACTGCTAATCTCTTCCATCGAAGCTGCCGTTTGTTGCAAGTTACTGGCCTGCTCTTCTGTGCGTTGTGACAAATCTGCATTGCCTATAGAGATTTGCCCAGCACCTGTCGCGATACTGTCGCTACTAGTACGCACCGAACCAACCACTCGGCGCAAAGATTCTTGCATGCTATAAATGGCATGAACAACGGAGCCTTCTTTGGCCTTGGACACATCAATTGCCACGCTCAGGTTGCCTTGAGCGATTGCATTAGCCACAAAAGCAACTTGCCCAGGTTCCCCCCCCAGTTGCCGTGTAAGCCCGCGTGTAATAGCTACACCTAGGATCACGCCTAAAAGCACTCCCCCTACCGTCAGAGCAATCAGCAAAATGCGGATGTCTGAGTAGATAACGTCTGTTTCATCATTCAATTGGCTTGCGGTTGACATGCGTCGCTTAACCATTTGAGTCATCAAGTCATCCGCTTTATCCGCAATCGGGCGCACGACAGAAAACAGCTGCTGTGTGGACTGCTCAATGTCAGTCAAGGGCTCGGCACGAAGGAGAGTGACTGTTTGCGCTGATGCCTGCATGTAGGCTTGCACCGCAGCACGGGTAGCTTGCAGCAAAGCTCGGCCTTCAGGCTGGATAAAGGCCCCCTCCACTGCCTGCAATTCTGAAACGGTACGCGTCAACCGTTGATCCATCTCTTTCAGATGTGACTCACGATCCTCGTTAGAAAAAGCAAGCATTGCACTACGAAGTGAACGAGTTGCCGCCAGCAACTGGATATTGGCTTCGGCCGCATGGCCAAGGCCAACGGTTTCTCGCTCATACATGACCGATGCCAAGTCATTAATCTCTCTAGCTTTCAAAATCCCCTGTAAACCGATGAGAGCGGCAATTGCGGCTACAGCCAAAAATCCCATGATCAGCTTCGTGCCGACCGTCCATCGCGAAAACACTTCCATCTGTACTCCAATATTTTGATTCCACGTGTACGCCTATGCGCAGAACACGCTTCCCAGTAAGCAAATCTCTTACGTGCTCAATCTGATTGCATCTAAATGTAACACTAATGAAACTACAACGTTTCTTTGTCAATTGCATTTCTCAACAGTCCATCCCTATAGAACAAGTAGCATCGATTTTTTTTGTAAAAACTTTGACGATCAATGCCCAAGCCACGCTCAGACTTGAGTTTCACTACATCTTCTGAACCCTCACCGAAGGGTCGCCCCAATGCTCTGAGAGCTAGCCAAATACGCCAGCTCATCGTTGAAGTTGCCGCAGAAGTTATGCTTTCGCAGGGGTTTTGTGGGACAAGTCTGGATGCCATTGCTTCATCTGCTGGCGTTACAAAAAGAACCATCTATGACCGATTTGGCTCGAAAGAAGCCTTGCTACGTGAGGCTCTTTTGAGTTCAGCACGGCCAGCTCGTGGCTCCTTCGCAATGCCCACCACGTGCTCTTGCCGGCGAGAGCGCCTTGTCGCGATTGCGCTGATGTTGCAAGAACGGTGGATGGCGCCACGCATGCAGCAATGGATGCGCTTGGCTGCTTGTGAATTTATTCAGTTGCCTGATCAGTCTCCAGTGCTACAAGAAGCGTTGGATGACTTTCACTTGTTCGTTGAAGAGTTGCTGCGCGTGGAATTTGAAGAAGTGGAGGGCTCCATCGACAGAATCACGGCGAAAATTTTTACATCAATGATTGCTGCACCGCCTCAGGCGCACGCGTTGCTTGGAATTGATGCTGGCGCACCTGAACAACAAAGACTTTATGTTGAACGAGCAGTCGACATGCTGCTGTCAAGCTTAAATAAAGATTGATGCTCAGGCTGGCAGCAATCACCCAGTGCTACTAAAGCAGCATCCTCGCTAGGTTAGAGCTGCAGAGCGTCAGTTACTGCGGCCACTTCATCTCGCCTTTAATGACTTTCGCGCTCAACTCGAGTGAGGACTCTTCCCCTAAATTGGGATAGCGCTTTTTCATTGCAGTGATCAGTGATGCTGAACTCTCAGCTTTTGCCGCTTCCACTTCAAAGGTTCTCAGATACTCACGTGTGAAAGCAACCGATTGCAAATCCCGTGGTTCACTGCCATCGGCATTGAATAAATAGTGACCAGGGACTACGGTGTGTGGTTTAAGGGCATCAATTGCATCCAAGGATTTAAGCCAAGCCTTGCGTGATGCCAGTGACTGCGTATCAGCCACCCACACATGGATGTTCGCCAGTACTGGTATTCCACCGACAACAGCTTTAATTGAAGGAATCCAAACAAAGCATCGTGAAGCTTCCGGGCCGGTGATCTCGAGTGTGTGCCCATCCACTTTTAAGCTTCGGCTAGCCAGTGCTTTCGGAACAATCAATTTTCCAGGTGCGTTTTCCTTAAGAATTGGCCCCCAATGGGCAAGCTTGGCGTCTTTCGACACCTTGATTTTTGCAACTGTCTCTGCCGTGGCCACAATGTTGGCTTCAGGAAATGCAGCTTTGACGACATCCAGCCCGAAGTAGTAATCGGGATCGTAGTGACTGATGTACACCGTCGTTAGTTGCTTGCCACTGGCTTTGATTTTCTCAACTACGGCCAACGCGTCGTTTCGCTGAAACTGGGCATCTATCAGTACAGCCTCTTTTTCCCCTGTGACGATGACAGAAGAAACGGGAAACACGGCGCTCTCTCCAGGGTTGTAAACCTCCAGATGCAACGGGTCAGCAGCAAGCGTATTGGCAGCAAATCCAAGGCTAATAAAACTTGTCAGAAAAGTAAGCAAGAGACGTGAGTGAAGCATAGAAACGTGCTAAAAAATGTTAGTGAGCAATCGTATATTTCTTAAAGCAATTTATTGAGCGCATAAAATTACTTTCTTTGTTGCACGAATCGATGCAATAGAAGGTTGTTATGGATCGTCTAATCGCTGCCCAAGTTTTTGTGAAGATTGCTGAGCGGGGAAGCTTGGCGGCTGCAGCAGATGCTTTGCAGATGTCACGTGCAATGGTGAGTCGTTATCTGGTACAGATGGAGGACTGGGTGGGCGTACGCTTGCTGCACCGCACAACTCGCCGGCTCAGTCTGACATCAGATGGAGAGCAAGCATTGTTACGCTGCAGGCGTATGTTAGAAATTGCTGATGAGGTTTCGCAACCACGGCAAGATACTGAAGACCCTGTACGTGGGGTTCTGCGCGTGGCATGTGCTCAGTCACTGATACAAGAATCTTTGATGCCCACGTTGTCCCGTTTTTTGCGAGCGCATCAGCAACTGAGCCTTGATCTGTGCATTGACTCACGTGCTGTCAACCTCACTGAAGACCGCATTGATCTGGCTATTCGAATTACAAATGATCTTGATCCAAATGTCGTTGCTCGACGTTTTGGTGATTGCGAATCCATTGTCTGCGCAAGTCCTGCGTACTTGGATGTACATGGAGCGCCTCAGCAAGTATCAGATTTGACTTTGCACAATTGCCTGAACTACTCATTTTTTGGTCATAGCCTCTGGGAATTCACAAACAAGCATGGCGAACATGTCAACGTGCCAGTAGGCGGAAATCTCAGGGCCAATGATTCACAAGTACTTCTGAGGGCGACGCTTTTAGGTGTCGGCATCAGTCTGCAGCCTGCATATGCCGTTGCTAACGCCATCGATTGCGGAGAGCTAAAAGCGCTTTTAACAGATTGGCAACCCAAACCTCTGGGTATCCACGGTATTCATGCATCGCGCAAACAAAAACCTGCTGCGCTAAATGCCCTATTAGCAGCTCTAGACAGTCACTTTTCTCAACCCGCATGGTGGAAAAAGAGCGAAAGCCTTATTTGAAAGTATTTTTTTTCTGAAAATCGGTAGAAATTATAAGCGAATGCTTAATAGATATTTCTACGTTGACTTATCAAATCACCGATACCACAACTACGGAACAATTGACTGCTGAAGTCGCTAATTCAATCTAGAAAATTCGATGAATATAGTAATTTAAACAGTAAAGCCATGCAGTTTATTCAAACAAATATCACATCTATTGCACAGCTTCTTGCCTTCTGGTTGACAGCTTCGCTTGCTGTTCGGGCCTCTCATGTTCTTGCCTTGCATGTCTCTCATTCGGTAGACCTAGCCAGCCGAAAACTATTTGCATCAATTGCATCCTTAGGAATTGGGTGCCTAGTTTGGGGGCTTAATGTTCTGGCCTGCTATTTACAAGGCAACCTTCACCTCACAGAGTGGCGGCTACTACCTGCAATTGCTTCTCTCAGCGTCACGCTGCTGTGCTGCCGTTTAGCTGTTCCAATACTGCTTACGCAAAGTCACTGGTTATTGAACCTAATAAGCAGCTTAGCAATGTCGATCGGAGTCATGCTGGCGCACATGATTTTGGTGAGTGATTTTTTTTATGTTCTCAGCAAGATAAATGTCTTACCTTTTGCCCTCGCATTTGGTCTGATGCTGTGCATTATTTCATCACGCACATGGAGTTTTCAACGCACACGCAGAACGGATCAAAGCATCTACGCATGGTTTGAATGGGCAGCGTACGGCGCAGCCATCGTCCTGTTGCATATGCTGTTAGAGCGGTCATTCATTTTTCTGGACCAACCTATTGCAGATGCATTTCATCGGTTCGAAGGATTTTTTGTCGTTTTGATGGTCGTCATGTTTACTTTCGCCGTGGTTGTTGAGCAATTCTTCAACATGCGATCGGACAAAGGAAGACAACAACTTTTTCATCATGCACTGTCGATGATTCGTTCGGGATGCCACAAGCCTGATGAACAAGATGTTGCTAGGCTCTCTCTTATTGCTGATCATTTGAAAGATTTAACACAGGCCGACCAGGTTGTCATGCATTTTCAACCGATCGCAAATCTCAGCGGTCATTCAATTCATCTGGAAGCGCTTCTCAGATTGAAACATCCAAAACTTGGATTTATCAATCCTGAGCATTTTTTCTTAGTCTGCGAATTACGCGGCCAAACTGCACGTGTTGACCGGATTATCTTGCTTAATGTTCTAGATCAATTATTCGCTTGGAAGCAGCAAGAAATATTTATCACAGTCCACATCAATATTGCACCTGTGACTCTTTTAACCAAAGATTTTTCTAATTGGATCAAGGAAGAAATATTAAAACGCATGCTTGAGCCAACGCAGATTCGACTTGAACTGACAGAACATGCGATTGCAGCTAATGGCTCTGAAATGTGCCAAGCCGTTAATACGTTGCAATCACTAGGTATTGCTGTAGTTATGGACGACTTTGGAAGTGGATACTCTTCTATCGGAATGCTTGCTGATATGCAGTTAGCAGGTATTAAATGTGACCGAACCTTACTTCGCAATATCGCATCTGATTTGCGTCGTCAGACGTTATTACGCCATGTCGCAGCTATGGCCCACGAGCTTAATATTCCAGTCACGGTTGAGGGAGTAGAGACTGAAGCTGAAATGTCCTGTGCTTTGAGTTGTAGTGTTGAAAACATTCAAGGCTATGTATTTGGGCGACCAATGTCAGCAGAAAAAGTTTCTGCGTGGATTGAGAGCGAAGGGAACGAGCGTTTGCTATCAATTTGCAAAGCTGGTTTTTCTCCTGAAAAAAACTAGAAAACAGGACATGTTCTACTGACTTGCCCAGTGTTGAGCGGCCGCTTCCGTCCAGAGCAGACGCTGGCTGGTGATCATGCGAGCGACTGCAATGGGTCGTAAACAGCCTTCGGTGGCTCGTTCCTACCGGCCAAGAGCAGTCATCGGCGGTGATTCTGCCCAATACCCGCTTTCGTCACTGAAATAGAGCGTTTGCAGTCGCTCAATGTCTGCGGTGTTGACTGACAACTCTGTCATTTCTCAACACAAGTCATGTGATCGGAGCCAGTGTCACGAATAGGCCCTCATCCTCGGTTGGCCACGGAAACATGCCCATCACCCATAGGAGACGCTCCACATGCTGTGAAAGCGAGAGGATGTTTTCGGTGGTGAACTGGTCATCCCTACGGTAAAGCTGCTGCAAATCGCGACCGAAAAGTTCTAGCCAATCGCCGAGTCCTTGAACTTTCAACTTCTCTGAAAGCGAGGATCCTGGGAATGATTCCTGAGCCGGAATCCCATCCCGATGTCCTAACCATTCAGCAGCATGCTCAAGAAAGAACGAGATGTGCAGAAGGGCTACATCAAGCAATTGATCCATCTCTTGATTAACGAGATATGCCTGTCTTGCACTTCGGATCGCTTGTTGTGCAGAGAGCAAGCTGTCCAAACACAAGGCGGCAAATCGTTCGCCGGAATTGATGCAAGCAAACGCACTGGTTTTCGCAGCAAAGTACGTGCTGGGGCAGGCAGACGAGGCTTTGTACAGCCGGTTTGAGACGATGTCACGTGGAACTACCGGTTTCACAAGTAAGCGTTGTTCATATCGCTCACTATGTGCAATGTTGGCCAGCATATTGACGATGACATGTAAGGCCCATGCTCTACTCTCGTCATTTACATTGAGCAGCCCTTGAGCAACGCATGCGTCGAAGACAAGATGCTCCTTGCGAATCCCGTCGCGCATGACATAGACGCATTTTGCAATGGCTTGAACATATTTGCGAGGACATGTTTTTTCCGACAGAAGCACTGGATCCCCTCTGTCTAGACTTTCCAACGCAGCTGCATAGTCCACCGCGAACGTCATACCATCTAGCTTAGAAAGCGGCAGATCACGACTCATTTCATGAGTCACAACTTGTATGACTTTGCCAAGCTTATTCACTGTTTCATTATCGAAAAAACCGTGGCAAGTCAGCGAAAAATTGAATTTGCTCGACTGTTTAGTTGGCACAAAGGGGGCTGTTGTCACACATGACTGCAAGGAGCCGTGTGGCCGGACCTCCGCCATTGCATCAGTTATAGCTCGCTCAATCGCATTTGCGCAGCGTTGCCCAATTTGGTTTGAGAGTTCGGCAGAATCGCAAGGACTGCTGGCTATAAAGAAGCTATCACTACAGGCAGCGCTTGCTGCATTGACCTTGCCGATTTCAAGCTCTGTTGGCTCACCTCTTGATCCCACAAGTATTAAGTTGTGAGCGATGGGTAAGATGATCTTGTCGGGTATCTTGTCTTCTCTAAGTGTGAGAGGAGTTAGAGAGCCTGCTCCACACTGTGCTAAAGCGATGCAGTCAGGAAGAATCGCACCAACAACACTGTACGTTCGCCAAGATAGCTCGGCAAGAGCGTTCTCCCACTGCGTCGTTTTCGCTGTTTTTAAGGCAATGTTGTGGCTATCGCGTACCACCGTAGGAAGCGCCTTGTCGAGCTTGGCGACAACCTCTGCAATTATCGGCTTCTGCGAAGCGTAGCCTTCGTTGAACGACTCGCGAATGTGGAAGGCCATCAACCTTCTCGCCAAAGGCCGCGGGAGCATTTCTCCAAGAGTAGATGTACTCAACTCTTGGTCAATTGCCGATAAAGTTCGCCCCATGCTTGCACTGTCCAGCTCCATCAATTCGCGCAGTTGATCCGAATCACCAAAAAGTGCAGAGACTTGATCTAAAAGCTGTGCAGCACCTTGCTGGAAGATTGAGCGAACGTGCGCAGTTCTAAAAGTGAGATGCACCGTGATGCGAGCTGGCGCTGTCGTATCAACAACATGCCCCTGGGGTGCCTGTCGGATCTTTTTGAGATCGGCGAGGATGCTCCCTTCTATAGATGTAATAAGGTCGTCGAGCGTTTCATCGCCTGTGACCGAGAGCTTCGAGTAAAAAAACTCTCCAACTCCAACATCTTTTATGCCAACCAGCCGTGCTGTACTACCTCGCCGATGCAACCAAGTACGCTCAGCATCGTCGGTACATTCAGCTAGGAAGCCACGTTGAAGGAATCTTGGTATGTAGTGTTGACGTTTGCCTGCCATGTCACGCTTGTTCCAATCTTAGTCACGCGAAGTTCGCGCCTCTAGATACGATTATTGCGCGCGATTGCACAATGCCCATGACCGTGGATCGACCCAAGTCCCAAACCGAACGACAGCATGCTGAAAATTGCACACCCCTGTGCCAACTGCCACTGGCTGCGGCCACCGAAAAGCAGTCGTTGCTAGCACCCATTCAAACTTCTGCTTTGGGTCGATCTGCGACAGCCGCAACCGGCCATAAGCAGTCATTCGATTCTTAGTCTTTGGACTACTCACAAGAATATCAAATCTCGCAATTTTTAGGGTTTCAAAAAAGCTGGTTTGTGATTGCTTGCTTTAAGAATTTAGGCTAAATTATCTTTAATAGAACGACAAGCTTATTTTATTGTCGTAAAAATATAGTTGTACAATTGAGAATATAAATGGATCTCATTACTAAAAAAATAGTTAAGGCGTTAAATAAAAGTGTACTGGATGATCTTGATCTTACTAGAAACATTAGACACCCAGGAGAAAATGGCCGAGCGAGGGAGCAAATTTTAAAAAACTTTCTCAAGAAAATCATTCCAAAAAAGTACAGCGTAGATACTGGGTTTGTGATTGATGCCGTAGGTGGAATTAGCAATCAAATTGATATTGTTATATATCGCGATGATTATCACTCTACATTTGAAATCGGAGAGATAAAGCACTTTATGGTTGAATCAGTGGTTGCCGTAATTGAAAACAAAGCCTCAATGGCTAGCAGTGCTGCTCTTCGCCAAGCTTTTGACAACATAAAGTCAGTGAAGCGACTCGACAGGACAAACAATGGAAAAAACATTGCTATTCCTAGTGGGAAAAAACTGGATAAAAATAATTTTTACCACCAGATATTTGGTGCAATTTTGACAGAAAAATCATTATCAAGCCAAAATATCAAATCGGAATTTATTAGCTTTTTTGAAAGTAATAGAGACAAGTCTTTGTGGCCAAATATTTATGCTGATGTTAGAGGTCCATCATTCAGGTATATTAGTGAATCAGCGCATACTATTGTAGATCCGCGACAAGCTTATGCATTTTCAATTTCCGATCCTTTGGCCGAAACATATAACCCGCCACTAATCGAGCTTGCATATGAACTAGTGTCATTGTTTCGGGTTCTACCTTTAGTCGACTTCTCGGCTCAAGACTACTTTCATGGTATGAGCGGTAAAGCTAAAGAGTACGTGCGCTTTCCGGAAATTTTCAGCCTGAATTTATAAAAGCACAATCAATTAGCCCCTGACAGGGGCGAGTCCCACACACCATTTATTTCGAGCTTTAATGGCTGTCTGCTTTGGGTCGATTCTCGCTGTTCGCATGCAGTCTCAATTAAGCCCTCCTCTCTCTCACTGAATAAAGAGCGATTTCTTCAGTTCAAGCTCCCTTGCTCTTGGCTTTTGAAGTGGACTTCATTCCTCGGGCCTGAGCTTGGGGAAAAAAAGTTCCCTCGCGCATCAGGCCATACCAGCAAGTGTTTGTAATTAAGCTTTCAATTTTTAGCTTTTACAACGACTCTGTGTTGCTGGCAATGTTTTTTAACAGTCTTTTTTGCCAACTTACCCACAGGAATTGCGATGAAACAGCCGTTTGAGTGCCGCTTGAGAGC